>Ga0307489_10000183_pt1 | contig 34187 bp, 31 predicted proteins | sample SB12metaG_FD_202247 | JGI IMG/M metagenome (GOLD analysis project Ga0307489, IMG submission 202247) | Sea-ice brine microbial communities from Beaufort Sea near Barrow, Alaska, United States - SB 1.2 | ecosystem: Environmental > Aquatic > Marine > Coastal | place: USA: Alaska | collected... | reverse complement strand
AATTGCACTCGTTTTAGTTTTGTAAAATTCGGTGTAGTTGTAATGGTAGGATGGTACTCTAGTAAATTTCTGATTTTAAATGTCTAAAATATTTGGCAATGTTACAGTGGTTGCGCCCATTTGTACTCGTTTATGCGTTTTAGAATTGCATTTTGGAAAGGTATAATTACTAATTTGGTCGCTCAGAATAAAACGTGTTTATATATTACAAATTCAATTTACAATTTTGTTGCAAACTCTCAATGGCAATGAAGTATTTTACGTAATTTTGTTACTTAATTTTTCGTAAAAAATGATGTCTGAAGAGAAAAAATCGCTCAATTTTTTAGAGCATATAGTTGAAGAAGATTTGGCAAATGGAATGCCAAAAGAAAGTTTACGTTTTCGTTTTCCACCAGAGCCAAACGGCTATTTACATATTGGTCATACAAAGGCGATCGGAATAAGTTTTGGTTTGGGTGAAACTTACAATGCACCTGTAAACTTGCGTTTTGACGATACAAATCCTGCAAAGGAAGAGCAAGAATATGTAGACGCTATAAAGAAAGATATTTCTTGGTTGGGCTATTCTTGGGCAAATGAATGTTATTCTTCAGATTATTTTCAGCAATTGTTCGATTGGGCAGTTTTGTTAATCAAAGACGGAAAGGCCTATGTAGACTCTCAATCTTCGGAAGAAATGAGAGCGCAAAAAGGTACGCCAACTTCGGTGGGAACAAACAGTCCTTTTAGAATGCGTTCAGTGGAAGAAAACTTGGAATTATTCCAAGGAATGAAAGACGGAAAGTTTAAAGAAGGAGCACATACGTTGCGTGCAAAGATTGATATGGAAAATCCGAATATGTTATTGCGCGATCCTTTAATGTACAGAGTTATGTTCAAAGAACATCACCGAACTGGCAACGATTGGTGCATTTACCCAATGTACGATTGGACACATGGTGAAAGTGATTATATTGAACAAGTTTCGCATTCTTTGTGTTCTTTAGAGTTTAAACCCCATAGAGAATTGTACGATTGGTTTAGAGATAATGTGTATAAATTCAGTAAAACTGAATATCCAAACCCACCAAAACAACGCGAATTTTCTCGCTTGAATTTGAGTTACACAATCATGAGTAAACGGAAGTTGTTAACTTTAGTTGAAAACGGCATTGTTTCTGGTTGGGACGATCCAAGAATGCCTACAATTTCTGGTTTAAGAAGACGTGGGTATACCCCAAATTCTATTAAGAGTTTTGTAGAAACCGTTGGCGTTTCTAAACGAGAAAACATCATTGATGTGGCATTATTAGAATTTAAAATTCGTGAAGATTTAAATAAAACTGCCAACAGAGTAATGGCTGTTTTAGACCCGGTAAAAGTGGTTATTACAAATTATCCTGAAGGAAAAGAAGAGTTTTTAACTGCAGAAAATAATCAAGAAGATGAAACTGCTGGTTTTAGAGAAGTTCCTTTTTCAAGAGAAATTTATATAGAAAAAGAAGATTTTAGAGAAGAAGCTAATAAAAAGTTCTTTCGCTTAAAATTAGGAAAAGAAGTCCGTTTAAAAAGCGCCTATATTATCAAGGCAGAAAGCTGTACAAAAGATGAAAACGGAAACGTAATCGAGATTCAATGTACTTATGACGCGTTGAGTAAATCTGGAAGTGGATCTGAAGAGAGCCTGCGTAAAGTAAAAGGAACCTTGCATTGGGTTTCTGTAAAACACGCTGTAAAAGCAGAAATTAGAGCTTATGACAGACTGTTTCTAGACGAAGCACCAGACGCGCACAAAGACAAAGATTATATGGAATTTGTAAATCCTGATTCTTTGGAAATAATTCAGGCCTTTTTAGAACCCAGTCTAAAAGTTGCTAAAATTGGAGAGCGTTTTCAGTTTCAACGCTTGGGTTATTTTAATGTGGATGATGATGCTACTTCTGAAAAATTAGTGTTCAATAAAATTGTTGGATTGCGTGATTCTTGGGGTGGAAAATAAGTTATTTTAACAGTAGACTCTGTTCAGTAACAATATTCAGGATCACTCTTGTATTAAAAATGGTCTTAAATTTTACGTTTAATCTATTGAAGACGATAACTCTTAAAATTAAAAAGATGAAGCTAACTCGTAATAATTTTAAAAATAAGAAAATTGGAGAATTATCATTCCTTTTTTCTTTAATCAAGATGATTACTACTGCTTTCATATTTATAATTGTTATTTTGTTATCTATAACTATGTATAAAATGGTGACGGAAGACGATTTCGAAACTTCTTTGCCATTCTTTATTATTGTAATTGGATGCAGTGCAACATTGCCGATTCAATTTATAAATATGAAGAATATTAAAACTGAATTAAAATTGAGAAAAGGGAAATAATATTTAGTTGTTGAATAAAGAACAATGGCAAATTACCTTCGTTTAAAAATTTATAATTGTGAAAAAAATACTTTTATTAACCGTCTTTAGCATTGTTATTTCTTGTTCAAACACCCAAGAAGTAAAGCTTGCAGAAATTTCTTGTGGACAATGTCAATTTGCTTTGGATAGTCAAAATGGGTGTGATTTAGCTGTTCGTATAAATGATAAAGCCTATTTTATAGATGGTTTTAATATTGATGCCTTTGGTGATGCCCATGACGAACATACTGGTTTTTGCGAGGTAATTAGAAAAGCAGAAATTTCTGGTATTGTCGAAAACGGACGTTTTAAAGCGAGTGCTATAAAGTTAGTGGATGATTTAGAATAAAAAACATAGAAATAAGCGTATCGCCATAAAAAAATCCAAAGTAAAATATGTTACTTTGGATTTTTTATTACTAAAAACTGCTAGCTTTTTAAGGCGCGGGATTGGGAATTGCCGCATGCACTGCTTCAATTTCTTTCAAAGTTTCTTCAGACAAATTGATATGAATACTGCCTATATTCTCTTTTAACTGACTCATTTTTGTTGCGCCAATAATATTACTAGTTACAAAAGGCAATTGATTTACAAACGCCAAAGATAATTGGGTTAATGTAATTCCGTTTTTCTTTGCAATCGCTTCATATCTTTTTACAGCTTCTAAAGAACCATCACCCATATACCGAGCAATAAATCTTGGAAACAAATTTCCTCTTGAACCTTCAGGACTGTTTCCGTCTAAATACTTACCAGACAACACACCTTGCGCTAAGGGAGAGTATGCCAACAGACCAATATCTTCTCTTAAAGAAACCTCAGACATTCCATATTCATAGGCTCTGTGAATCATGGAGTACGAGTTCTGAATGGTTACAGGTCTTGCTAGATTATAAGCTTTGGCAGTTTCTAAATATTGCATGGTTCCCCAAGGCGTCTCATTTGAAAGCCCGATTGCTTTTATCGTCCCGTCTCTGACAAACGTATTTAGTGTTTCTAAAATTTCTAAATGATTTTCTGCTTCTTTCGTAGAAACCTTAAAAGGGTAATCTCTTACTCCAAAAGCATTTACACCACGATCTGGCCAATGCAATTGATACAGATCTAAATAATCTGTTTGCAAGCGTTTTAAACTTGCCGCTACCGCTTCTGTAATATTTTCTTTACTAAATTTACCTTTTCTAATGTGTTTTGTATAATCACCACCACCCGCAATTTTACTTGCCAAAACTACTTTTTCCCTATTTCCTGTTTTTTTAAACCAATTTCCAATAATTCGCTCTGTATCTGCATATGTTTTTGGCGTTGCCGGAACCGGATATAATTCTGCAGTATCAAAAAAATTAACACCTTGCGCTAAAGCATAATCCATTTGCTCAAAAGCATCTTCTTCTGTATTTTGGTTTCCCCAAGTCATAGTGCCTAAACAGATTTTAGAAACTTGAATCGTTGTATTTGGTAATTTTGTGTATTTCATTTTGATGTGTATTCTTGTAATTATGTGGTTGTTTAATCGTATAAATGTTGAAAAACTAACAACAAAATTAAACCTTATATTCTATTAAAACAATAAGCGCGTAATTTTTAAAATTACACGCTTATTGTATATGAATTTCGAAAGGCTCAGTAAAACAGCTATAGTGTTCATTGATACGAAATACGAATTAAAAGTACACCCTTTCATTTGATCGTTATGCGGGTAAAAACGAAACCGTCAAACGATTATTTCAATATTGCTTCAATTCCTGGCAATGTTTTTCCTTCTAACATTTCTAACATCGCTCCACCTCCTGTAGAAACATAACTTACTTTTTCTGCAAAACCAAATTGTTTTACCGCAGCAACAGAATCTCCTCCTCCAACTAAAGAAAATGCACCATTTTTAGTAGCCTTATCAATAGAATGTCCTAATGCAATTGTACCACCAGCAAAAGATTCCATTTCAAAAACACCCAAAGGTCCATTCCATAAAATAGTTTTACACTGATTTACAACAGTATCAAAAATTTCTCTCGATTTTGGTCCAGCATCAACGCCTTCCCAACCGTCAGGGATTTCATTTATATCTAAAATTTGAGTATTTGCATCGTTAGAAAAATCATCTGCAGCAATTACATCGACAGGAATATGAATTTCTACTCCTTTTTGTTTCGCTAGCTTTAAAATATCCAAGGCTAATTCCATTTTATCGTCTTCACAAATAGAATTTCCAATTTTTCCACCTAATGCTTTTACAAAGGTGAAACTCATACCACCTCCAATAATTAAATGATCTACTTTATCTAATATATTTTCAATTACCGTAATTTTAGAAGATACTTTTGCACCTCCTAATATGGCTAAAACGGGTCTTTCAGAATTATTTAAAACTTTATCGATACTTTCTATTTCTCTTGCTAATAAATTTCCAAAGCATTTATTTTCTTCAAAAAACTGTGCAATAATAGTAGTAGAAGCATGCGCCCTGTGTGCAGTTCCAAAAGCATCATTTACATAAATATCTCCAAATTTTGAGAGCTTTTCTGCGAATACAGCATCTCCTTTTTTCTCTTCTTCATAAAAACGAAGATTTTCTAACAATAAAATTTCACCTGCTTCTAGATTAGCCACTGCCTCCTCCACTTTGTCTCCAATACAATCCGCTACAAATTTCACATTGCAACCGATAACATTTACAACAGATTTTACAATATGTTGTAAAGAAAATTCTTCTTGAACTCCTTTTGGACGGCCTAAATGCGACATTAACACACAACTTCCTCCTTGTTCTAAAATATCAATAATAGTAGCCTTTGCAGCTTCAATTCTAGTTGCATCGGTTACTTCAAACTGCTCGTTTAAAGGTACATTGAAATCTACACGAATAATCGCTTTTTTATTTTTGAAATTAAAGTCTTTTAGTGTTTTCATTGTTCATTGTTTTACGCGAAAATACCCAATTGTTTCGTTTTACTAAAATTGAAACTTAAAAAAGTAAGATAACGTTTGCGTTAAAACACGTCAATTTATAAAGTAAGTTCAAACCTTTCCTCAACTAAACTAAGAACTAAAACTAAGATTGCTCTCTAAAATTGGTGCTTTTATGCAGAACTAATTTTATCTTTGTATATGCTTTTCAACCAAATTATAGGTCAAGAACATCTAAAAAACCACTTGCAGGTTTCTGCAGAAAATGGCAGAATTCCTCATGCGCAATTGTTTGTTGGTAAAGAGGGAAGTGGCACCTTACCAATGGCAATTGCATATGCGCAATTTTTGTTGTGCAGCTCCTCTACTGATCCGGCTGCTTGTGCTATTAAGTGTGAAAAACTACAACACCCAGATTTACATTTTGCTTTTCCTGTAACCACAAATGATGCTGTAAAAAAACATCCCGTTAGCAATCTGTTTTTAAAAGATTGGCGCAATTTCATACAAAACCACCCTTATGGGAGTCTCTTTAATTGGTTGCAATTTATTGGGGTAGAAAATAAACAAGGAAACATTGGAGTTGATGAAGCGGAAGCTGTTGTTAAAAAATTACAATTAAAATCATATGAAGGTGGTTTTAAAGTGATGCTTATTTGGATGGCAGAAAAAATGAATATTGCTGCTGCCAATAAATTATTAAAACTGATTGAAGAACCACCAAATAAAACAGTTTTTATTTTAATTACAGAAAATGAAGAGCAAATTATTAATACCATAAAATCTCGTTGCCAAGCATTGCACTTTCCTGTTTTAAGTGAAAGTGATATCGCAAATTCACTGATTGAAAGAGAACGCTGTTCTGAAAATGAAGCTACTAAAATTGCCCAACAAGCGGAAGGAAACTATAACAAAGCAATTCATTTGTTACAAAATGATGCTTCGGACTTGGTTTTTGAAGAATGGTTTGTTACCTGGATTAGAACTGCATTTAAAGCAAAAGGAAATGCTGCCGTTGTGCAACAATTAATTGAATGGTCTGAAACTATTGCAAGAACTGGACGAGAGACTCAAAAACAATTTTTAGACTATTGTTTACAATTTTTTAGACAAGCTTTATTATTAAATTACAAAAGTGACCAATTGGTTTTCATGGAAACCCAAACAGGTTTCGACCTTTCTAAATTTGCACCTTTTGTGCATGCAGGAAATATTCTAGACATCGAAAAAGAACTAAATGATGCCATGTATCACATCGAAAGAAATGGAAACGCAAAAATTATTTTATTAGATCTTTCTATGAAACTGACCCGGTTTTTACATAAAAAAGAAGAGACTGTGTAGGTTCGAGTATTTTATGAGCGACGCATACATGTATATCGAGCACTTTTAAATTAAATGCTGCTTTTTATAAAAAAAAGTTCTCGATATAATTTTTTGATTCCATTCCTTTTCATCAAAAATTACTCGAACGAACAGCATGTAGACCGTTTATTGTTTTCAAGGTAATAAAAGACTAAAACTACTCGCTCTTATCAACTCTTCTGGCCGCGTACAAATCTGCGATCGTTGGGTTTTCTGGACAACTTTTTATTTGAATAAAAACGTCACCAACCGCTACCGTCCCTGTTTGTAAAACTTTAAAATAAACACCACAAAAAGTAGTATTCCAAAATTGTTTCACAATTTTCATATCATTAAAACGAACCCCTAATTTATAACAGGGATCTCTTTGAACAGTTGCTTCAAGAACCGCCCCACCTACTTTAAAAGTATCTCCAGAATGAATTGTTGTTTCCTCTAAATCGTCAAGGGTTAGGTTTTCCCCAAACATTCCGAACTGCCATTCTAAATTTGGATATAATGGTTTGAAAAAATCATAATGCTTTTCTGAATACCCATAAATAGCCTGCAGCATTCCACCATGATTTTCTCTGTCTGAAATCTCATCTCCTTGCACCTCTTGTGTGTCTAAAAAAACCGGAGTATCAACGGGAAATTTAAAAATCCCTGTAGTTACGATTGTTCCTTTCCAGTCGATTACTTTTCGCGCTCCAATATTTGTTGAGACTATTTTCATTTCTTAAATTATAATATCATATCTATTATATAGAAGCATTTGCATTAATTACAATCATTATGTATCCAATAATAAGTATACATATAAACCACCAATATTTTTTAAACATTGATTTAGTCCAATTATTTCCACCCCACATAGGAAAATTATTTTTTTTTGACATGAGTACTTACTTTTTCTACTAATTTAAAACTTTAATTTGTTCAATTTCTAAATCGAGCTGATACAAAACTTTTTACCTAATTTATGAACTCTATTGTACCTAAACACAAACGTACAACTCCAAATAATTTCTTCTATATCATAAAACTGACGATATAATGTTATTTCTTAAATTTTTCCAATGCTTTTTTCGTGAATTCAGACAAGACCAATTCACCAGAAATAGCAGCTCTTTCCGTTAATAAACCTGTCCAATTTCCTGTTCCTTTCCACAGTACTTTTTTCATTTCTGTCAAAGCAATTGGGTTATAAGAGGCTAATTTTCTAGACAGATTTTCTACTTCTTTGTCTACTTCACTTATGGTTTCAAAGACCTTTGTATACAAACCTTTTTCTTTTGCCCAATAGGCATTTTTCCAGCTCGTGGGATCTAAAGTAAGTGCCGCAGTTCCTGAAATTCCAATCTTTCTAGAAACAGCAGGTTCAATAACAAACGGTCCAATTCCTATGGTAAGTTCAGATAATTTTACAGCTGCATTTTCTGTTGCCAAAACATAATCACAGGCTGCTGCTAAACCAACGCCACCACCCACAGCTTTTCCTTGAATTCTTCCAATAATTAATTTTCCACAAGTGCGCATCGCATTAATTACGTTTGCAAATCCAGCAAAAAATTGTTTTCCTTCTTCTAAATTTGAGACAGCTACCAATTCATCAAAAGAAGCACCCGCACAAAATGCTTTTTCTCCCTCTGATTTTAAGACAATTATAGAAACTTCAGCTTTCTTACCAACCACTAGCAACTCTTTGGTTAACCGATCTAATAATTCACTTGGAAAAGAATTACTTGCGGGATGGCCAAATTCTATCGTTGCAATGTTGTTTTGAATGTTGGTATATAAACTGCCGTTTTGTTTTGTTGTGGTCATAAACTGAATTTGGAGTAAAAGTAGGTTTTAATTACATCGTTTTTATTTCTAAACGAGACTTTTTAGTATTTCATAATTTAGAACGCCATTAAAAGCGAAAGTAGACAATTACCCAAAAAAGCTTATTTCAGAATGATAAGCTAAGCTTGCTGTTTTTCTGCCAATGGTAAAAAGGTCTTTCTGAATTTAAGAATTAAAGGCACACCTCTGGCAACAATCCAAAAAGCAAAGGCCATCCAAATCGCAATTAATTTATACTCGAAATAATCAAAGATTAATAATGTGGGAATAAAAACAAGGCCAGTCGACAAAATCAGCAAATTTCTTAAATATTTCATTTCTCCCATTCCTTTGAACATTCCATCAAAAATAAAAGTAATGGCATTGATTGGTTGTGTGATTAAAACAAGCCAGAAAACAGCATCAAATTGTTCTAGAACAAGCTTTTCTTGCGTGAATATTCTTCCAATAAATCCATAAAAACCAAAACCTATAACAGCCACTAAAACCCCAATTATAATACTATATTTAAACAGCTTAGTGCTTAAATGCACTAAAGTCTTATAATCTTTAGCACCTAATAATTTTCCTGATAAAATATTGCCAGCACTTGAATACCCATCAATCATAAAAGCACCTAAAAGCCAAATATTTAAACTGATTGTATAGGCTGCTATATATTCTTTACCATAACCAGTGGCATAAGATGTTGCAAAATAAAGTGCGATATTTAAAGCAATCGTTCTTACAAAGAGATTGCCAATCATATTTAATAGTTTCGGAATTTCCGGATGCAAAGAACTTCCTATTTTTAGAGATATTGGCGTTTTTTTGAGCAGCAATAAAACGGCGATTACGGCCATGGTTATTTGCGCTATTAAACTTGCATATGCGGCCCCCTCGATATTCATTGCGGGGATAAAACCTTCAATCCCGTATACTAAAATAATGTCTAAAACAATGTTTAAGGAGGCCCCTATAATTGCGATTATCATCGGATAAAAAGTATTCTGTAAACCTCTAAACGTTCCAAAAATTGCAAATACAAACAGCGCAAATGGGAAGCCAAAAATACGGATATTAAAATAGGCAATACAGTATTCCAAAATCTGCCCCGAAGCATTGTAAAGTTGGAAAATGTATCTTGAAAAAGGATAAGAAACTGCCAAAACCAATACACTACCCAACACTACAATTGCAATTGCTTGTGCTGGTAATTCTTTTATTTGATCTAATTTGTTAGCACCAACATATTGAGAAATAATAGACGAAATAGCACTTCTTACTTGGCCTAAAACCCAAATACACATCGAAATAAAGGCGCCCACAATACCCACTGCAGCAATACTTTCTGTTGCATTGCTGTCAATATTGCCAATAATCGCAATATCAGTAATAGATAAAACAGGCTCTGCAATACCAGCAATTAAAGCAGGAATTGCCAATTTATTAATATTTTTAAAACTAATATTTGCGTTCAAAAATCTTTTTTTTGCAAAGGTACATCTCTAAGAAATGTAAAAAGAAAAGATTCCCTTAAAATTACCTAACTTCGCCGCATTATACTATATCACTATGAAACATATTTTAGTCCCAATTGGATCTACAGAAAACGCTAAAAATATATTGCAATACGCAATTGATTTTGCTACAAAAATTAATGCAAAAATATTTGTTTTTAGAGCTTATAGTTCACAAACTAAAACAGGAACTATGATAAATGTGGATGCTATTATAGCGCGTGAAACCAATTTATATCTCAGAACAATGGTGAATAGTTGTGATGTAAAAAATATAGAAATCAAGTTAATTTCAGCGAAAGGTAGTGTTGTAGATAGTGTAGAAAGCATCGACCAAGAGTTAGGAATAGATTTAGTAATTGTGGGTGCAAAAAGCAATTCTATTAAAGAAGGGCTATTTTTAGGAAGAACCGCAGGAAGCTTGGTGAAACAGACAAATTTAGCAATTTTAGCAATTCCAGAAGGCTATAAATACGCTCCTGTTTCTCGTATTTTAATGGCTTTTAAATCGGGTGTCATAAAAAGCAAAACAGTATTAAAACCGTTACAATTTATTGTTGACACATTTAAAGCTGAAATACATTTATTATTGGTAAAGACACCCAATTATAAAGAAGAAGATTTAGTGCTAGACAAAGGTTTACAGGCCTTACAAAGCACCTTGACGGTTACAGAAAATGCAACCACATATCAGGGTGTTTTAGAACATATAAACGCTCAACATCCAGATATGTTGTGTGTTTTTAGACGTAAAAGAGGTTTCTTTAAAAAATTGTGGGAAAAGAAGACCATTCTTAAAGAAGAGTTTTATTCCAATGTCCCTTTATTGGTTTTAAAGGGAAAGTAACACCTAATATCTCAAATCTGCAGGCTCTATAAAATCGATTACTGGATTGTAAATTTCTGTAATATACTTTTTAATTTCCGTTATAAAATTGTCTAAGTTTTGAGAAGTAATGTTTGTTTCTGGAGTTTTTCTTGGTTGCGCAAAATCAATTGCTAAAAAACCACTGTTTAGATTTTTAAACGAATAAATTCCAGCTTCTAATGGTTGCGAAAAATTGTAGTTCTTGCTTTTTGTAAACAAGTAGGCATACAATAAAATCTGAATTGCTTTTAAATGTTTTTCATCTCGCAAATTCTCAAATTCTGGAACCCTTAAATTAGCAGCAGTTACCATGCCTGTCTTATAATCTATAATTCTTAAAACACCATTTAGCTCATCCACTCGATCCACTTGGCCATGCAGTTTTATGGGAAAATCAATACCTTCAACTACTATTTCTGTAGCTAGGTTTTCTTCTGTTGCAATAATTTTTAATTTGTTCTTTTTATCTTTTAACAGCTCTTTTTCTTTTGACAAAAAATTGACAACAAATCGATTAGCAACCTCAAAAATTAGACGATTTTTCCCTGTAGAAAGATCTCCATTCTTAAATTGAATTTTAAAATGTTTTACGACCAAATCTTTGGCCTCTTTTTCCATCTCAGAGATACAATCTACAGCTAAAAACTTGCCTACAAAAGGAGTGTATAATTCATCTAAAGTTTCATGCACAACAGTTCCTAATGTATTAAAAGCAATAGTTTCTTCAACGTCGTCAAACTCTTTAATTTTTAAAATTTTCTGCTTATAAAACGAAACAGGGTTGTGCAAGTAATTGGTTAGCGCAGAGGGAGATATTCCTTTTGCTGCCAATTCTTTTAAGCGCTCAAAAGTAGCGGTATTCTTAGGAATCTCTTTTAAGCTGGTCTTACTAGGAATTACAGCTGGAGCTACGTTTTTCTGAACAACATCTCCTCTCATCATTTCTAGTTGCGTCACAAAACGACTTTTCTCCCCGCTTCCAAAAACATCATGCTCCGTGTTGTAGAGAATAAAAACATTTTTAGCCCTTTGCAATAATCTAAAAAAATGATACGAAAAAATAGCATCTTTTTCTCTAAATGTGGGCAGACCAAACTCAATTTTAACATCAAAAGGGATGAATGAATTTTGTTGTGAACTTGCAGGCAATACGCCTTCATTTGTTGACGTTAAAATAATATTTTCAAAATCTAAAACGCGGGTTTCTAACATGCCCATTAATTGCAAGCCTCTTAACGGTTCTCCCTGAAAAGATAAAGTTTCTGATGTAATTAGTTGCTTAAAAAACAGCGACAATGTTTTTAAATCCGTAAAATATTCATATTCCGTTTGCAAGGTCTTTAATTGTGTAAAAGCCGTATAAAAACGAAACAAATATTCTTTTTCCAAGTCTGTTACACCTTCTTTTAAAAGGTTGATCAAACTTAGAATTCTATCTAAAAATTCGTTGATTGTTACATACGGATTAAAGATAGAAGAAATGGCACTTTTCACCTCTGGAACTGCTTCTTTTAGAATATTTTCTATTTGTTTTTTACTAATAAATATGTGGTTTTCTCTTCCTATTTCTTCCGTAAAATTATCTACTAAAGACGTGTTGTTTTCAGACAATAATTTATACACTGCTTGGTGCTTTAAAAAACGTACAACATCTTTGTGATAAAATTGATTGACCCCTTTTTTTTGTAATTTTTCTTGCGATACAAACAACTGAAAAACGGAAAACAACAGGCTTGTTGTAGGAATATCTTTTAAAGGATATCCCATGGTAATATTTATTGCATTGATGTTTTTAGGCAGAGAGTTTAACGTAATTGGCAACAAAGTCTCGTCTGCTAAAACAAGTGCCGTATTTTTAAAATCTGTAAATTTTTCTAGTATTTCTCCAGCGTATTTAATCTGAGTGGTGTTCTTAGAAGCTCCAATTACTTGAATATTCTTTGGTTTAGAAAACGAATTACTAAGTGTCTTTAGGGAATTTTTTTCGTAATATTTCCATTCCTTTTTATACTTTCTAATAAAAGTTCCTGCTTGATGATTGGACTCAAAAAATGTTTCATCCAAATCCCAATAGATGTCAGAATTATTGGTTTCTAATACTTTCTGAAACAAAACCTCTTCCGCCTTGTTTAAGGCATTAAAACCAATAAGAAAGAACTTTTTATTGCTATTTTCTTGAAGATACCCATCAATATTATGGCAGGCTTCCCTATATATTAAACCCTGATAACCAATTTTTTTCTCTAATAGAAATTGATATAAAGGTGGATAAAAATTGTTTAACTTTTCTAAGAAAGAAGAATGATTTTGCATGAACTCTGTTTCTTTAAATGTGCCCGTTACAGACCATTTTTTTAAACGCTCAATATCTTTTATATACTCAAAAATTGCTTTTGTATCTACTAAATGTTGATCGATTTCATTAAAATCTTGCAATACTGTAAATGCCCAAGTAGCAAAGACGTCAAAAGAATCTGGTTCCTTTTCTAAACTTTTGTAAATCGTGTAAAAGTGAAACAACAATTGAATGCTATCTGCCTTCTCTATTCCAGAAACTTGTTGGACAAACTGTTCTATATTTATTGTTTCTGGTAAAAAGCCAACAGAGATTTTATCTTTAAATGTTTGTTTTAAAAAAACTTTAGCTCTTTGAGATGGCAATATAAAAACCACATCTTCAAAAGATTTTGTGGTTTTTAAAATAGAATCTAAGGTTTCTGAAATAAAGGATTGCATAGAATTTTTAGTATTCAATTAGAGTTTCTAAATTACAAAAACTTACTTTTATACTTGTTACATCTTTCAAATTAATTTTAATGAAAAACAGATTAAAAATAGTGGGAATTCAAGCTGCCTTAGTTTGGGAAAATCCCGAACAAAACATCGCTTTTTTTGAAGAAAAAATAAACACTTTAGAAGCGGATTTAGATTTAATTGTACTTCCAGAAATGTGTACCACAGGTTTTACAATGGACCCTAAAAAAGTGGCTGAAAAAATGGATGGATTATCTGTTTCTTGGATGCAAAAAATAGCCAAAGAAAAACAAACAGCTATTTGTGGAAGTTTGGTAATCTCTACTGCTAACAAATTTTACAATCGTTTTGTTTTTGTGCATCCTACAGGAGAAATAGAAACCTACAACAAGAGACACTCGTTTACTTTGGCTGGCGAAGACAAGGTATATACTTCTGGTACTAAAAAAATAATTATCGAATACAAAGGGTGGAGAATTTGTCCATTCATTTGTTATGATTTGCGTTTTCCTGTTTGGGCTAGAAACACCGAAAATTATGATCTTTTAATCTATGTAGCCAATTGGCCAGTTGCAAGGATAAAAGCTTGGGATACGCTCTTAAAAGCACGTGCAATTGAAAACATGAGTTACGTAATTGGTATAAATAGAACTGGTAAAGATGGCAATAACTATACATATTCTGGCAGTTCTGTACTCCTTGATTCTTTAGGTGAAGTGCTTTCCAGTTTAAAAGAAAATGAAGTTGGTATTGTAAGTGCTTTTCTTGTAAAATCCGAGCAGGATCGAATTCGTAAAAAACTAGGCTTCTTAACAGATAAAGATTCTTTTATAATTTCTAAATAACAACTATGACTATTAAAAATGTGGCTCCTTTAGATATTGACAAAATATTTTCATTGTATAAAATTGCTTCTAATTATCAGAAAGAAAAGAAAACGGTAGTTGTTTGGCCAGATTTTAATAGCGAAATGATTGCAATCGAAATTGCGGAAAACAGACAATTTAAACTTCTAGTTAATTCTGAAATTGCCTGTGTTTGGGCAATTACTTTTTCTGATGTAGAAATTTGGGAAAACAGCAAAAAAGACAGCGCACTTTATATTCATAGAATTGCTGTAAACCCTGATTTTAGAGGAAATAAGTATATTGATACAATTGTTGATTGGGCCAAAGAATTTGCACTTGAAAAAGACCTTCAATTTATTAGATTGGATACTTTAGGCGAAAATAAAGGACTTATTAGACATTACAGGAATGCAGGTTTCAATTTTTTGGGTCTTTTTAATTTAAAAGACACTTCCAATTTACCGGACCATTATAAACTGGCACCTGTGTCTCTTTTTGAGATTGATTTGCATAGAAAATAAGAAAGACCCTTCCCTATTTTAAATTGGAAAGGGTCTTTATTTTGTTTTTCTAAAAATAAAATTCCACTTTAAGCAAAAAAGTAAGACGCACTATGAACACATGTACTTCTGACTCTAAACATTAACAAGTGTGTTTAGCCCTAACTGCAACAACATCTTTTTTGTTTTTCACAAAAAGAGATAGCGGAAAGCAGGAAATAGTTTCATATTATATTAAGCTGGTATCAACCATTTGAAATCAAGCTTTGTATCTGGAACCTTAATTCTCTCTGTAATTCTATACATTCTGTCTGGCAATTTCATTAAATAATCACGCGCTTTCTCTGCTTCTGGGGTCAAATTTGTAATCTTATCAATTTCCCACATCGTATTTAATTTCTTCAAAATATCTACGTAATCGAATCCTGTATATACACCTATTCTTTGGGCTACTGTTGAAAAATCATCAAAGGCACTTCCTTTGGTTCCAAAAGATTGTCTTAAGTGCAATGCGGGCATTACAATCTTGTATTTCATCATGTGTTGGAACGCCAACATCATTTCACTTGGATCAATCTTAAAAATTTCTTTGACAAAATGTGAATATGCTTGGTGGTGACGCATTTCATCTCCTGCAATAATTTTAGACATTTTACCCAATACTTTGTGTCCTTTTTGCTTTGCAATTTTAGCTACGTTGTTGTGGGAAACATAGGTTGCTATTTCTTGAAATGTGGTATACACAAAGTTTTTATAAGGATCTGTTGAAGTACCAATATCAAAACCGTCTGCAATTAAATGCTGTGTAGAAATTTCTACTTCACGCATGTTTACACGACCAGATAAGTAAAGGTATTTATTGAGAACGTCTCCGTGTCTATTTTCTTCTGCGGTCCAAGTTCTCACCCATTTAGCCCAACCATTGTCTGGGTCTTGATTTACACCATCTAAATCTAATAACCAAGATTCATAGGTTGGTAATGCTTCTTCTGTAATGGTATCTCCTACTAAAACTACCCAAAAATCATCATCTAGTTCTTTAGAAATCTCTCTGATTTCTTCTACTTCTGATATGAATGAATCTTTTTGTGAGTTTGGTAAAAAGTCTGTTGGTTGCCAAATTTTTTCTGGAGGAATCAAATAGGTATCCATGAAGTTTTGCATGCTTTTTTCTAGTGTGAGCATTACTTCTTTTCTAATATTGTAAATAGACATAATTTTTTATTTTATATGTTTTTTAATAATTGTTTCTGTTCTTTGAAGTAATTCTTCAAAGGGTAAACTATTTATTTTTATCGGTTTATGTGTTGTAATTGTTATGGGACTTCCTAAACCAAAAGGAAATTTACCATACTTAAAAACCTTCCAAGAATTATTAATTGTTAAAGGTACAACATAACCCTCTTTGTTGTGCTTCGTTAGTATTTTTAATCCACTTGGAGCAAAGTTTTTTGGCGTTCCGTTTCTACTTCTTGTACCTTCAGGAAAAATGACTGCTCCCCATTTATTTTTATTAATTCTTTTCGCAAAATTAACCAAAGCTGTAATGGCTTGCTTTCCATCATTTCTATCAATTAAGGCTGCACCTCCTTTGCGTAGATTGTAAGAAATACTAGGGATGCCTTTTCCCAATTCAATTTTTGAAACAAACTTAGGATGGTGTTTCTTAAACGAAGAAATAATTGGTGGAATATCAAATACTCCCTGATGATTTGACACAAAAATAAGTGTCGTATCCATTGGTAGTTTGTGTTCATTTTCTACCTTAACTGGTATTGCTAGCACCAAAAGAGATTTCACTAAGAACCAATTCATACTATCTACAACTAGCTTGTGTCCTTTATAACCAAAAACATTAAATCCAATCCATTGTAATGGATGAAAAATAAACAGCAGTAAAAAAAAGACGAATGCACATATCGGGGATAATAAATAGCTTAAAATCTTCATATACTTATAATATATTTATTTGTGACTTTGAGATCAAGAATACCTGTTATGAGAACCATTGGTTCCAAGGGATTCTTGACAGCATTAATAACAGTCCAATTCCATAGAAAATTGCAAACATTTTAAATTTTGCTACATCTTCTATCTTCCTCTTATGTTTAGACCAACCAATTGTTATCAGCACAATTGCTAAAAGCATTACCGTTGGATGCTCTACCGCTAAAAGTCTTGTTGCTGTATCACTCATTACAGCCCCTGCGTCTGCTTTTAAAGCTTTGTACCAAGGTGACATAAAATACCATGCCAAACCTATTAATAATTGAATATGAGAGACGATTAATGCAAACAGCCCAATACGCAAGTCTTTGTCTGTAAATTGCTTTTTTTGAGTATACCCAAGAATTGCTTTCACCACTGCGTAAACCAAGACAATTAAAACGATATATGCCCAGTAAGAATGTATAGTTTTCATCATAATAATTGGTTATTTGGTCAGCACAAAGTTACTAATTATTATGCACAAAAAAACCACCTCTTCCGAAACTTCGAAAGAGGTGGTTTAAAAAATTATAGGTAATTAAATTCCTACTGTAATATGTAATCAGATCCTTCTAAAACAACATTCGTTATTCTAACGCCATTTGCTCCGTCGTACACAGCATAGGTTACAGAAAATTTCTGTCCTTGCGCTGATGATGGGAAATTAGCTTTTAAAATGGTATTAAGTTTAACCAAACGTGCTTCAATAGTTTCTTCGTCTTTACCTGCTCTAACATCGAAATTATTATAATTTCCATTACCAACCAAAGCAAAATCTGCACCTGTTAAAGTATATTTAATCGTATTATCTGGCACCCATGTTGTTCCATTATGACCAAACTTTAAAGTGGTTTCTATTACTGTTGGTATTGCATTCCAAACAGTACCGTCAAAAACAAAATTTGTGTTTCTTACAGAAGCACTTCCGCTGTAATAGTCATATTCGACCGCTAGAAAATCTTCTGCTGCTGCAAATGGATATACTGTTTCTAAGTGAATAGCGATTAAACGATGTGCTTCACTAGAATCACTAAAGTTAGGATAACTTTGCCCCATTAAACTATATTCTGCTGGAGTAAAAGTAACTGGTTCAGACCAACTACCAGTATATGTATATCTAGTTGTTTTAGAAATTAATGTTGCTTCAACAATCATATAACCTGAGCCATCAAATTCTAAAAGCATATTTCTAGTTCCAGACGCTCCATCATAAACAGCATAGGTAACAAAATATTGCTCTTCGCTTGCTGCACTCGGAAAGTTTTCTAATAAAATAGTTTCAATTTTAGCTCTCCTTACTTCTACTGTTTCTTCGTCTTTTCCTGATCTAATATCGAAATTATTATAATTCCCATTACCAACCAAATCAAAATCTGCATTTGTTAAGGTATATCCATTTATTAACACATATTCGTTCGAAGCATTTAATTGAACTAACATTTGTCTTGTTCCAGAAGAACCGTCATAAATGTCGTACGTAACCAAGTATTGTTGACCAGCTGGAGTATCAGGAAAATTATTTAATAAAATTTGTTCCATTTTCCCTCTTCTTACCTCTATATCTGCGTCATCTTTACCTGATCTAATATCGAAGTTCTTGAAATTGCCGTTCCCTACTAAATCATAATCAGCATCTTCCAATATGTAGTCAATTTGAGGAGCTAATGTATTATATGTTAACGCTACAACTGTACCATTGGCTTCTGAGGGAAACTTTGAACCTAAAAACGAGTTAAATTCTGAAGCAGTGTTCAAACTAGTTGCACCAAAGTCTGTATAATCTACTGCCGTAGCGGTATAAGATTGCTTAGAAATTGGGCTATATAAGTTGTACGAAATTGCTGCAGAAGAAGCCTCACCTATAGAACCGTCCTCTTTAAATATCACACCTAATGCAGGGTATTGTCCTGAAAGAAAAGAAGGCAACATCTCTTTTGCATCCTCCTCTGAACTAAAGTTTCCAAAAGACAATTCTAAAACTTCGTAATCTTCATCAGATAAAGTACGACTAACATCTCCTACAATTCCGTTTAATTTTGTTGCTTCTGCTAATTCAGCATTTAAATCTTCTAAAGGATTACAAGAAGTAAACATGAATACTAGAGAAACGAATAAATAAAATATTTTTTTCATCTTTTTAATTTTTAAAATTTAATTTTTACATCTAAACTAAAGGTTCTACCGAAACCAAACCAAACTAATGGATCTGCTGCATCTAAAGCATCTGCTATATATTCAGTATCAAACACATTATTAACTCTTACAGTAAGCGTTGTATCAAATTCACCAAAATTAAAACCGTGACGTAAACTTGCGTCAAAAGTATTATAATTAGGCACTTTGTATGGATCACCCTTTCTAACTGCAGGTGTGCTAGGATCAAAATCAGCTCTGTCTAAAATATTTATTCTAGAATATAAATCTGCAAAATAATTATAATCTACAGTAATTGAAGTTTTGTCCCAAAATCTATATAACATACCCAATGCAGCTGTTGTTTGTGCAGCATCAGAAACTTTTAATCCATCAACAAGTAGATCTAACGTACCTCTTTGATTTTGATTTTCATCAAAAATAGCAACGTCTTTTAAATCATTATCATTTGTCCAGTCTCCCAAAGAAAGCATCCCTGAAAAGTTTAATTTAGATGAAGGCTTGTATGTGAAATCAAATTCTACACCCTGGTGTAAAGCATTTACACCTAATAGGTTTGCTGTAAAATCTTCAGAACCCGTAACACTTGGATCTGCATTAATTCCTCTAGAGAAAGATCTATCATTCCACTGTGTTCTGTATAAATTTACATTTGCTGCAAATTTTTCTCCTCTAAAACCATACCCTAATTCTAAACTAAAAATCTTTTCGTTTTCTGCATCTGCATTTACAGTGGTATTATTAAACCCTTGAAATACTGCATCAAAATTTGCTGGTCTTTCAAAGTACCCAATATTTGCAAACACATTTTGAACATCATCTAGTCTAAAGTTTGCACCCCCTTTTAAACTGTAACCGTCTAAGTTTACTTTTGCAGTAGTCCCTAAATCTCTACCTGCCTCTGTACTTAAATCATATTGAAAATAATCAACTCTTTGGTACGTACTTCTTTGAACTGAAGTAGAAATAAATGCATTGAAATTACCTTGTTTATTTTCAAATTCTGCCTGGCCAAAGAAACCTAACCAACCCACGTTACCATCATTATTGTAGCCCATCTTATCACCAACTTGAAGCGCATGATTGCTTCTGTTTATGTTGTTTGGTTCAAAAACTCCATCATCATTAACATCACCATCTAAAAAGTATTCACCTCCTAACAAGTCGGTTACTTCTCTATAATGTTTTCCTGTATATGTTCTCCAGTCTACACCTGCAATTAAGTCTATTTCGTCTGTCAATTCAGTTTTAAACGTAGACAAAACACCAAACCATTCGTGATCATTTCTTGAAGCTCTTAAAATAGCTTCTGATCCTAAAGCACCGTTTGCTCTGTTTATTTCAACAATATTGTCAATATCTACAGGCTGGTCTGCTCCACCTACTCTTTGATTAAATAAACCAACGTTAGTACCTGCGGTTCCACCTCCTCCACCAGAACCATACGATGCGTATGCTGCTGTTGATAAAGATGTTTTATCGCTAATTGTCCAGTAGTGGTTTAAAGATGTTTGTGATTTATGATAAAAGTTATCTTCTATGTTTACAACTTGTCCGTCTTTATACCCCCAATCTGGATTGAAACGAATTCCTGATTGTGCATTTCTAATGGTTTCTACTGTGCTTCTGTTTTGTCTTTGACCATGTCTTTGTGGTGACCCAAAAGTTGTAAAAGATAATTTATGATTTTCATTAATTTCTTTCGTAAAGTTTACAAAATAATTATAGCCATCAAACTGAGTTCCATCTACATACCCTTCTCCGGATGTCTTAGAGAAAGAAACAGTAGCTGCAAGGCCACTATCCATTAAGCCCGTAGACAATGTAAATCCATATTTTTGAAAGCCGTTGTTACCAGTACTTGCTAAAACATTTCCTCCTTTTTCAATATCAGAAGTTTTAGATAAAATATTAATCGTTCCACCAATAGAAGGTACAGCAACTTTAGCCGCTCCTAAACCTCTTTGTACTTGCATTGCAGCAGTAACGTCTGACAAACCAGCCCAGTTAGACCAATATACTCTACCGTTTTCCATATCATTAACAGGAACTCCGTTAATCATAACCGCAACATTTTCAGAATTAAAACCACGTAAGTTGATACGACCATCTCCAAAACCACCACCTGATTTGGTAGCGTATACACCTGGAGTAGATTTTAATATCTCTGGAAATTCTTGAGAACCTAATTTTCTCTCAATATCCGCAGCTCTAATCGTAGAGACTGCAACCGGCGTTTTTCTGTCTATTGCGAAAGAAGTAGCTGTTATAATAATCTCATTTAAAGACCCAGCGTCCTGTAATAATTGAACCTTTAGATTGTTTTTTGAAGAAGCATACGCCACTTCTTTGACTTTGTAACCAATAAAAGAAACGACTAAGATACCCGAATTTGATTTTGATTGTAAAGAAAATTTACCATTAAAATCTGTTGATGTTCCGTTTGCTGTTCCTTTTACTAAAACACTTGCACCTGGTAATGGTTGGTTGGTTTCATCTACAACCGTACCTGTAATTTTAGTTTGTCCTAAAACCGTAGCTGTTATAAAAAACACTGCTACAAATAATAAGTTTTTAAAATTTTTCATTGTTTGATTTTATGTTATTATGATTTCTGCAAAATTCTTCTTTTTACAGAGTTTTGGTGTTAATTTAACGTTAAGAATTAACAAAAAATTAAGAGCCTAAACTTACACCAAATAACTATTAAATTATGTATCGCTGTATTTAATATATGAACATGTTTATTAACAAAATAAAATAATTATACCAAGTATTTTAAGAATAGCATTTCTAAATTGAAAAACTACTGCGTATTCAATAACTTTTTGGCAAGCTCTTTTCCTAATTCTACTCCAAATTGGTCATAGCTGTAGATGTTCCATACAATTCCTTGGGTATAAATTTTATGCTCATACATTGCAATTAACTTGCCTAAAGAACGTGGCGTAAGTTTATCAAAAAGAATTGAATTACTAGGTCTATTTCCTTCAAAAACCTTAAATGGTAGCAGCTTTGCAATTTTATCTTGGTCTCCTGAAAACTTTAATTCTAAATGCACAGCTTCTTTTGATTTACCAAAAGCCAACGCTTCTATTTGACCCCGATAATTTGCCATTAACTTTTTGTGATGATCTGTTAAACCATATAAGGATTCTTTATAACCAATAAAATCTGCAGGAATTAACTTTGTACCTTGATGCACCAATTGCATAAATGCATGCTGCATATTTGTACCTGTGCTTCCCCAAACGATAGTTCCCGTTTGATAGTCTATTTTGTCGCCATTCCTATCTACACCCTTTCCATTACTTTCCATAATAGCTTGTTGTAGATAGTCTGGTAATTTTTTTAAGTATTGGGAGTATGGTAAAACAGCCTCTGTTTCTGCACCATAAAAATTATTGTACCAAATACTTAACAAGGCTAAAATTACTGGAATATTATTTTCAAAATCTGTATCTCTAAAATGTACATCCATTTCTTCTGCTCCATCTAACAACGCCTTATAATTATCGTAACCAACTGAAAGACTAATAGATAAACCAACTGCAGACCATAAAGAAAAACGGCCACCAACCCAGTTCCACATTGTAAAAACGTTTGCTTTGTCAATTCCGAAGTTATCTACAGCTTCTAAATTTGTAGACACTGCTACAAAGTGTTTTGGAATATCAAAAATTGTAGCTGATTTTAAAAACCAATTTTTAAGGGTTTCTGCATTTGTAATGGTTTCTTGTGTTGTAAATGTTTTTGATACAATTACAAATAAGGTTGTTTCTGGATTTAGTTTTTTGATGATTTCAGAAACATGATCTCCATCAATATTGGAGACAAAATGTGTGGTTAATTGGTTTTTATAATACTGTAAAGATTCAACAACCATATCTGGCCCTAAATCAGACCCACCAATACCAATATTTACAATATCTGTAATCGATTTTCCAGTATACCCTTTCCATTTACCAGAAATAACTTTATTACTAAAGCTTCTGATTTTTCTTAAAGCAGTCTGTATTTGTGGTTTTATATTTTTCCCATCAATCAAAACTGGCGCATCAGAATTACTTCTTAGAGCGGTATGTAAAACTTCTCTACCTTCTGTAACATTAATTATTTCGCCAGAAAATTGTTTTTCAATAGCATCTTTCAAATCCACTTCTTTTGCTAAGTCTACCAATAGCGCAATAGTTTCTTCAGTTATTCTGTTTTTTGAAAAATCTACAGACAAATCTCCTAATTCTAAAGAAAAATGTTCTTTACGATTCGCGTCTTTGTGCAAATCTTTAATATTAATGTGACGATTTTTATGAAAGTGATGTGTCAATTTTTCCCAAGCTTGCGTTTTAGTTGGGTTGATATTCTTTAGAGCCATTTTATTCGTTTTGTGCGATTATTTCAGCAGTTATTGCCGTTGATTTTATTTGTAATTGATATTGATCTAGTTGTCTTTTTAGCGGTTTCATGAAATCAAAGAAGACGGGTTTCATACTTTTTTTCATAGGTTTCGCAGCAGGTAATTTTTCTCTTAAAGGATCTACTTGCCTGCCGTGTTTCCAAAAACGATAACAAACATGAGGACCACCAGTATTTCCTGTCATACCTACCCAACCAATAACAGCTCCTTGCTGCACGTATTGTCCTTTTTTTACTTTACGCCTTTGCATGTGCAGGTATTGCGTCTCATACGTAGCATTGTGTTTCAATTTTACGTAATTACCGTTTCCTCCTCTTCTTCTAGATTCAGTAACCGTACCACTCGCAGTTGCAATAATTGGGGTACCTCGTTTTGCTGCAAAATCGGTTCCTTTGTGAGGCTTTATTCTATTGCCATAATATGCAATTCTTCTCTTTAAATTATATCTTGATGAAATTCTGTATTGAAATTTTATAGGAGATTTTAAAAACTGACTCCGCAGCATTTTTCCAGTATCATCATAATATTCATGAATATTTAAAATGGAATCTGCAAGGAATCTAAAAGCATATAAATCTTGATTTTTATGCTTAAAAACAGCTGATTTTACATCTCCATATCCTGCAAAAACTGTGTCATTTATAAATTTCTCTTCAAAAACAAACTTAAAAGAATCTCCTTTTTGAAGTGTATAAAAATCTAGGGTCCACGCATAAATATCTGCAATTGTCCACGTTAAATTTGGAGTTAAATGCAAACTATCCATAGCGTTAGAAAGACTTGAATAAATTTTTCCTTCTACGATTCTTTCTATTTTTTTTATTGGTTGAAGATATGTATATGCTTCAATTATAGAGTCTTGAAAATCTACAACTGTGGCTTTAATTTTATCATTTTTATATATAAAAACTTCTGCTTTTTCTAAAGAGTCTTTACTAGATAAAATCATGTAAGGCTTACCTGCTCTTACTCTTCTAACATCAAAAATATCCTTTATTGAAGCTGCAATTTTATTAATTTTAGGATAATTGACATGATGTCTGTCCATAATAATTCCAAAACTTTCTCCACTTTTTATGGTATCTAACACCATTTTATAATCAGAGATTTTAAAACCGTATTTATAAATCGGTTTTGGCTTCACTTTTGGAATTGATTCTTTCTTTTTTTGCTCAGTTTTACAAGAAGAAAAAGCGAAAATAAATAAGAAGAGATAAATTGTGTATTTCAAAAAAAGATGTGGTTAAGTTTAGCATTCAAAAGTACAACTAAAATTGATTTATTTTAATTCTAAACAAGGAAGTTCATAAAAAGGTTCGGTCCATTTATTTTTAGATCAACCTTGCTACCTTTTTTTAAAATCGTTGGCCAAACCTTCATAAGCCTCTAATTCAGCGCTTAAAGAACCTACAGGTAAATCTGCTTTCATTTTAATTGGTATCTTATTTGAATCATCTGTAATCCAAATAGTTACACTTTCTTGTGCCTTAAAGATTCTACCCGACTGCACCAAGGGTCTAAAGACTAAAGCTCTGATTTTTCCAAATTTTGTACTCAAAACTTCTTTTCCTAAAAAACGAAGTTTAAAAGGATACACTCGAGAGTCCATGAACATATCAATAGCTATTTCATCTCCTTTTTCTATATTTTTTACCTCTTGATTTCTTAAATAGTAAAAAGACGAAAGGATGTCTTGAACATTAGAAAAAGGAACCGCAGTATCTTTCTGTTTTAAAAAATCTTGAACATAGGCTTTATTAGAGTTGTAATCAAAATTGGTTATTATGTGTTTTTTATAACCACCTTCATCAATTTTTCTTTTAAAAACATACGGTTTAATAGTGTCTTTGTCAAAATAGCTTTCATACACATCCTCTACTTTAAAGAACCATTTTATCATACCAGACGTCCAGCCATATCCTTTTGTATGGTATACTTTTTTACCCTTTAAACTGGTTTCTTCTATCTCTAAAATTGCAGTTCCCGCTCTAAAGAAACCGCTGTAACTCATCTTATAACGCAACCTTTCTCCACCTTTAAAAGCTGCTGTTTTTTCTTGTGAAAATGCATTTAAAATCAGAGAAAAAGTAAATAATATTAGTACGTGTATTTTCATAATTCTTAAACTTATAAAAAAGTATTGACAATTAGCGCTCCTCGAAAAAAATATTCTTTTAATATCATTCGCGAATAAATAGTGACAATTCTTATAGATCCCAATCTTTTTAACTTAAAAGGTGCCCCAATTTTTTAATTCTTCTGCGCTCCATAGATAGGGGTAAAAGATTCTGCGTTGGTATTTTGGGTGCATGTATTTGCGCCAACTACTTCCGCCAGTGGCCTCTAAATCCTTTTCTTTGCCTCCTAAATATTTTCCTGCAGCATTGTAATGTGCCAGCACCCACTTTACGTTTACAGTATAATCATAATGACGCATGGCTTTAATTAAATCTTCATTTTGCTGGTCTTCTTTTGGCAAATTTTTAAATTTTAAAGACAGATTGCAATCATTATAGTCTTCCATGAAATCAATAAAAACACCAATGTATTTTTTATCGAATAATTTTATTAGAATTGATTTTTTTCCAGTTTTATGGTTTACTCCGGCTGCTTGCCAATACAAGTGATTGTACGCATTTTTAAAAGACGAATTTTGATCAATATCTTCCCTATAACGAGCATCAATTAAATTAATTAATTCTGTAGAAGCAAATTCAATTTTACGATATTGTGCTGATTGAAAACCACTTGCTGGTGTTAATGTATTTCTAAACTTTAGATATTGCTCTTTTTCCATTCCCTCTGCCATCACGTCAAAAGAACTACACAACATATCAAAATACCTACTAATTCTATTTAAGTGCATAGAAAATTTATCGACAGAAACAGCCGTTGCTTTTGCAACTTGGTCTATTTCCCACAAAATCATTTTAAACAACAACTCATTTACTTGATGATACATAATAAAAACCATTTCATCTGGTTGCGTTGTTCTTGGAATTTGCAATCCCAAAAGAGCATCTGTTTGAATATAATCCCAATATGTAATTGGCGTACTCCAAAGCACACCCTCTAACATTGCGTCTAAAGGAACTCCTAATTTGTCGTACTTTTCTTCTATTGCTTTTAAAATTTCATCTTTATTCATTGCTTCATTTTAAGGTATAAAAAAAGAACAAAGATAAAACAGTTCTCTTTGTTCTTTATATTAAGTCTCTGTTTGTTCTAAAAAGAGCACGCCGATTAAAATAAACGGAGTACTCTAAATACAATTTATTAAAACCTTGCAAAAGAACGCTCATGTATTAAGTATTGCACAAAAATTGAGAAGAAAATAACCAAATATTATTTCTTACTTCTTTTTTGTTCTGTCTCTTTTTACAAAGTCCCTCTTTTAGATTGCTCTCTTTCTATAGATTCGAACAATGCTTTAAAGTTTCCTGCACCAAAACCTCTTGCGCCCATTCTCTGAATAACTTCAAAAAATAAAGTGGGTCTGTCTTCAATTGGTTTTGTAAAAATTTGTAATAAGTAGCCCTCCTCATCTGCATCTATCATAATACCTAAAGCCATTAACTTTTCAATATCTTCTGCTAATTCATGACTAAACTCTTGCAATCTTGCAGGAACTGATCTGTAATATTCCTCTGGCGGAGTTGATAAAAATTCTACTCCATTGGCTTTTAATTGAGAAACAGTTTTAATAATATCATCTGTTGCTACAGCAATATGTTGTACACCCGATCCTTCATAAAAATCTAAATATTCTTCTATCTGAGAGCGTTTTGCTGCTTTTGCTGGCTCGTTTATTGGAAATTTGATTCTACCATTTCCATTAGACATTACTTTACTCATGAGTGCCGAGTATTCTGTATGAATTTGCTTATCATCAAAAGATAAAAAGTTTTCAAAACCCATAACATCTTCGTACCATTTTACCCAAACATCCATTTGGTTCCAGCCAACATTACCCACCATATGGTCAATATATTTTAACCCTGCAGTTGGCGGATTGTATGCTGATTCCCATTTTTGAAAGCCTGGTAAAAAAGCTCCGGTGTAATTTTTACGCTCTACAAACATGTGCACTGTTTCTCCGTAAGTATATATTCCTGCTCTAACCACCTCACCATGCTCATCTGACTCTACGACTGGCTCTAAATAAGACTCTGCTCCTCTAGAAGTAGTTTCCTCGTATGCTTTTCTTGCATCTTCCACCCAAAGTGCGACCACTTTTACACCATCACCATGTTTTACAATATGCTTATTTATAGGTGATGTACTGTTCAATGGAGTTGTTAGAACTAACTTAATTTTATCCTGCGTTAATACATAACTCACAGAATCTTTAGAACCTGTTTCTAAGCCCCGATATGCATAGGATTGAAATCCAAAAGCTGTTTTATAAAAATGTGCTGCTTGCTTTGCGTTGCCCACATAAAATTCTACATAATCGGTACCTAACAACGGAAGGAAATCTTGAGCACCTTCAAATATTTTTTCTAAACCGTCTTTTACTGATGCTGTTTCTTTTTTACTCATATTTATTTTTTACAAACCCCACTGGTTTTAAAACCTTGGAAGTTTTTGTTTATTGATTGTCTTATTTTTATAGGTATATAAAATAGTTGCGTATTCTGTTTTACGCTCTACTTCTAACCTTATTTAGCCTTCATTGAAACAAAATATTTTTTGTCTTCTACAAAAAGATATCGTAGAAAGTAAAAAGTAATTTCTAACAATAATGCTACTCTAACCAGGATTTATAATAGGCTTCATCCGCAATTTTTAGTGCTTCTTCTGTTACCTGCAAAGGTTTAAAAGTATCTACCATCACCGCCAATTCTTCTGTTTTTGTTTTTCCTATACTTTTCTCTGCAGCTCCAGGGTGCGGTCCATGAGGAATTCCGGAAGGATGCAAAGAAATATGACCTTGATCGATATCGTTTCTACTCATAAAATCTCCATCTACGTAATATAAAACCTCATCTGAATCGATATTACTATGACTGTATGGTGCAGGAATTGAGTCTGGATGATAATCATACATCCGCGGCACGAAACTGCAAATTACAAATGCATTCGTTTCAAAGGTTTGGTGCACTGGTGGCGGTTGATGAATACGACCTGTTATTGGTTCAAAATCGTGAATTGAAAATGCATATGGATAATTATAGCCATCATAACCCACCACATCAAAAGGATGTGAAGCATACATCATTTCTATAATTTCGCCTTGTTTTTTTACTTTGATTAAGAAATCGCCCAACTCATCGTGCGTTTCTAATTCATAAGGTCTTCTTAAATCTCTTTCACAATAAGGAGAGTGTTCTTGCAGTTGGCCAAAATTATTTCTATACTTTTTTGGCGTATAGACAGGTGAATAAGACTCCACAATAAAAAGTCTGTTGTTTTCATCATCAAAATCTAGTTTGTAAATAACTCCACGAGGAATTACTAAGTAATCGCCGTATTTAAAATCGATGTTTCCAAGATGTGTTCTTAATTTCCCTGTTCCTTTGTGAATAAATATAACTTCGTCTGCATCTGTGTTTTTATAAAAATAGTCTTCCGTAGACTTTTTTGGAGCTGATAATATGATATTGCAATCAGAATTTGTTAAAACAACTTTTCTGCTTTCTAAATAATCATTTTCTGGTGGAACTTGAAACCCTCTAAACCGGTAAGATTGCATATTATTGGCTTTTGCAATTTTAGGTTTAACAGAATATTGCTTGCCAATTTCTTTCACCATTGTTGGCCTGTATTCGTGGTACGAGTTGGTAGACATCCCCTCAAAACCGATGGTGCCGAACAACTGCTCGTAATAGAGACTTCCGTCTTTTTTGTAAAATTGTGTGTGTCTTTTGGGTGGGATTTCTCCTAATTTATGGTAAAAAGGCATTTTTTCTTATTAAATGATTAAACTTAATAATTCTTATGAATAAAATAAGAATTTATAGCAATAAATTCCTGACATAATACTGATTCAAGTTCAATATATGCTTCAGGACGCAAGCAGACTATTTGTCATTCAGGATTGCGTTTTATTAAGAACTTTAAGTGCGTTAGCAGGTCTAAATACATTTCAATCGATTTAGTTAATAAACAAAGGTAAGAAAAGTCTTTATGGTTTGAAGATGTTTTAGGTAAATTCAGAATTCAAATTAAAAAAAACAGTGAAAAGCCGCTTCACGTTTCTAACTTGAAGCGGCTTTTTACCGATTTTTCAAATGAGGTATCTTCTCATTATTTAAGAGCCTTTTTTTACTCTATTTTTTTAACAACTGCCTTTGGCGCTTCTTTTCTTGTACCGTCAAAACCATCTACACCACCAACTGTAGTATATTTCATAACGTATTTTTTATTCGGAAAAATACGTTTGTAAGCACTTTGGCACATGAGCGTTGCCTCGTGAAAACCACAAAGTATTAACTTCAGCTTTCCTGGATACGTGTTCACATCTCCAATTGCATAAATTCCTGGAATATTCGTTTGATAATCTAAAGCATTGTTTACTTTAATAGCATTTTTTTCGATCTCTAATCCCCAATTTGAAATTGGCCCTAATTTTGGAGACAAACCAAAAAGCGGAATAAAATGGTCTGTATCAATCGTAAATTCTTCTCCACCATTTTGAATTACAGAAACACCCTCCACCTTATTAACACCAACAATTCCTTTTACTTCTGCAGGTGTAATCATTGCTATTTTACCAGCATCTTTTAATTCTTGCACTTTGTCTACAGAATCTAATGCTCCTCTAAACTCATTTCTTCTGTGAATTAAAGTTACTGAAGAAGCAACGTCTGATAAAAATATTGCCCAATCTAATGCAGAGTCGCCTCCACCAGAAATAACTACTTTTTTACCCCTATAAAATTCTGGGTCCCGAATAATGTATTCTACCCCTTTATCTTCAAAATCTACAATGTTAGGAATTGGTGGCTTCCTTGGTTCAAAAGAGCCTAAACCACCAGCAATTGCCACCGCTTTTGCTTGGTGTTTTGTGCCTTTGTTTGTGGTTACAATAAACGTTTCGTCTTCTTGCTTTTCTATAGTTTCTGCGCGTTCTCCTAGCGTAAATCCCGGTTCAAATTGTTTAATTTGTTCCATTAATTTATCCGTTAAATCGCCCGCTAAAATCTCTGGATATGCAGGGATATCGTAAATTGGTTTTTTAGGATAAATTTCTGAACATTGCCCACCAGTTTGCGGCAATGCATCTATTAAATGACAACGCAGTTTTAATAACCCTGCTTCAAAAACGGTGAATAAACCTGTAGGTCCTGCACCAATAATTAAGATATCTGTTGTAATCATTATTTTTATTTTGCATCCTTACTAAAAATGAAGCAATCTCTTTTCAGATAAGATTACTTCATTGCTAGTAATGACGTTCCTTTAGTCATTTTATTAAATAAAAATTTTTTGATGAAGAAGTTAAGCAACGTTTATTACTTCTACTATTTGCGGCACATACTTTTTAACCGTCGCTTCCACACCATATTTTAAGGTCATTTGATTGACAGAGCACCCATTACAAGTACCCTCTAATTCAACCTTTACGATGTTTTTTTCAATGGATAAAAGTTTAATATTTCCGCCATCACTTATTAAAAATGGACGAATTTCATCTAACGCTTTTTCAACATTGTTTAATGTCTCTTGTGCTGTCATAATTTATTTTTTTACTGCGCTACAACCACTCATTGTTGTAATTCTAACAACTTCTGTTGGTGGTAAGTTCTTATTTCTTTTTAATAATTCTGCTACCATTTCTTTCGTAATGTCATTGAAAGACTGTTCTAAAGCAGTATCTTTTTGCAAAGCTACGGGACGGCCTATATCTCCAGATTCACGTATACTTTGCACCAAAGGAATTTCACCTAAGAACTTCGTTTTAATATCTTCTGCTAGATTTTTTGCACCATCTTTGCCAAAGATATAATATTTATTGTCTGGCAATTCTGCTGGTGTAAAATAAGACATATTTTCAATGATTCCTAAAACAGGAACATTGATGCTTTCTTGTTGAAACATTGCAACTCCTTTTTTAGCATCTGCCAAGGCTATATTTTGTGGCGTACTTACAATAACTGCACCACTTATAGGTAAGGCTTGTACAATTGATAAATGCACATCTCCTGTTCCTGGTGGTAAATCAATTAATAAGAAATCTAACTCGCCCCAATCACCATCAAAAATTAATTGGTTTAATGCTTTAGAAGCCATAGGCCCTCGCCAAATAACTGCCTGGCCTGGATCTGTAAAAAAGCCTAAAGACAACAGCTTTACACCGTAATTTTCTACGGGTTTCATTTTAGAGCGTCCTTGTACATTGGCAGAAAGTGGTTTTTTCCTCTCAACATCAAACATAATGTGTTGTGATGGGCCATAAACATCTGCATCTAAAATACCTACATTAAAGCCCATTTTTGCCAAAGAAATGGCGGTATTTGCTGTAATGGTAGATTTACCTACACCACCTTTACCAGAGGCAATTGCAATAATATTTTTAATATTGGGAATTTCTTTTCCGCGAATTTGATTTGGATTTTCTTTGGCTGCCGCAGGTTTTTCTACTTTTACTTTCACCTTTACAGCAATGTTTTCTGATACGTTTTTTTTGATAGCCTTTGCAATCTCAGATTCTACCTTCTTTTTTGCTTGCAGTGTAGGGTTACTTATTGTAACATCTACTTCCACCTCGTCCCCAAAGACAACCACGTTTGTAATATTATCGTTTTCTACCAAACTTTTTCCTTCTCCAGGAGCAGTAATGGTTTCTAATGCTTTGTATATATCTTCTTTTTTAAAACTCACGTCTTATTTTTATTTAATCTTAATTGCAAAGATACAGCTTACTATTCAAAAAATAAAGCCTGCAGATTGTGATTACTTATGGATTGATAGTTGGAAGTGATATCACATAATTTTTAAAGAAACAAAGCACCTTAAGGCAACCCCTCTGTAGGATCCCAGAAAACACGCTCAAAATCTTGAATTTGGTTTTCAATCACAATAATTCCTTCATTTTCCAATAATTGTTGCATCAAACTTGTACCCTCAAAATGATGTTTTCCAGTAAGCACCCCTTTTCTATTCACCACTCGGTGTGCAGGAACCTCTTTAGCTTGATGATGTGAATTATTCATTGCCCACCCTACCATTCTTGCGGACCTTGCTGCACCTAGATATTTAGCTATAGCTCCGTAACTTGTTACACTACCAAAAGGGATTAAGCGAGCAATTGTATATACTTTATCAAAAAAATTATCGGCTTCTTTCACAAACGGAAGATAGGAAGTTTTATGAACATATGACCACCCGGAGTTTCCAAAAAAGAAGAAATGTGCGTCACCAAAAAAGGCTTTTTAAAAGGCAAACATCAATCGCCTAAAAAAAGGCATTTCAATAGCACTAAAAGCGTTAATATTTTAAACGAAATTGAATATAAGTAATTGCTTTACCCACTTCTAAATACTGATTTTCGTAAAAAGTTTGTACTTCTATAACTTCTTCTGGTGCCCCTTCATTTTTATAAACAGTATGATTTGCGTATAAAACTTCATGACCTTCACCGTGCAATAAGCCTAAAGTATAGCCGTGCATAAATTCGCTATCGGTCTTTAAGTTTACAATTCCGGCTTCGTTTAAGATGTGATGGTATTTTTTAAGAAAAACAGTATTTGTCATTCTGTGCTTTGTGCGCTGATATTTAATTTGGGGATCTGGAAACGTAATCCAGATTTCAGAAACTTCATTTTCTGTAAAAATAAAATCAACTAATTCTATTTGAGTTCTTACAAAAGCAACGTTTGTTAAGTTTTCTTCGGTTGCTGTTTTTGCTCCGCGCCAAAACCGAGCACCTTTAATATCAATACCTACATAATTTTTATCTGGGTTTTTTCTGGCTAAAGCAATGGTATATTCCCCTTTACCACACCCTAATTCTACAGCTATAGGATTGTTGTTTTCAAAAAAAGAATGCCATTTACCTTTGAGAGCAAAATGAGTTACCACCTCTTCTCTTGTTGGCTGAATGACATTTTTGAAGGTTTCATTTTCTTTGAAACGTTTCAGTTTGTTTTTGCTCCCCAAAATATAAAATTAAGCTTTATCTTCTGTGCCTTCTTTTGCAAAACGACGAGATTCTCTCATCCAATATGCAAATAATACTAAAAGAACAACTAGAAAAAACCAATTTACCGCATTAGAAATCCACCATCCAAAATCTGCCTTAGCTACACTTGTGCGCAACCAATTAAAAGGAAGGAATAAAAGATCGGTAAATAAAGTACCAATCCATCTGAAAATATTGCTTGCTATCATAACTTAATTATCTTTACACTGCAAAAATAACAAAAGAAACGATGCTAGCCAATTTTTTAGGGAAATCAAAACCAATCAATTTCATAATTCTTTTAAGTTTATTTATTTGCTTATTTTTAGGCACTTCTTTTTCTCTTTTTTACACGGATAGTATTGCGTTCACTTCCCTCCTTAAAACTGTGGGTTTTATAGGCTTGTATTTGATTGTTTTCTTCTTCTATAACTTTACAGTTTATAAAAATAATTTAACCCTCGATAATTCTTATGCTTTCGCGATTTTTACGGCTTTATTAAGTTATTTATTACCCGTTATAACAAGCTTTAAAACATTGGTTATA
>Ga0307489_10000182_pt1 | contig 34245 bp, 54 predicted proteins | sample SB12metaG_FD_202247 | JGI IMG/M metagenome (GOLD analysis project Ga0307489, IMG submission 202247) | Sea-ice brine microbial communities from Beaufort Sea near Barrow, Alaska, United States - SB 1.2 | ecosystem: Environmental > Aquatic > Marine > Coastal | place: USA: Alaska | collected... | reverse complement strand
GAGCAATAGCTGTCAGGCCTTAGCTGCGGGAGCGATTAATCATGCCGCATAATCGCGTGAAGGCATGGTTAGGCAGATATTGTTTGCCACGTCATTCAAGTCACTCTGAACCCTCGTTTATTGAGTTGATTAGGCCGATTTCGGTATATCGCCTGGGTGGAATGCCCATACAGAGTTGCGGGCAAGGCGTCAGCGCTCAGTGCGGGAGGCGATATACCGAAATCGGCCTATTGCACCCTTTGACGTGGCGAGCGATATCTGCGAGGCCCTGCGTCGAGGCGTTGCACGGGCTGGCGGCGGCTCGGAGCGACGGCGCCGTGTGGGGGTTGCGGCATCTGGACCTGCGCGATAACAACGTGGCGAGCTTCGCGGATATCGCGGCGGGTCTCGCGGCGGTGGTCAGCCTGCGCTCCATACTGTTGGCTAGCGGCAGCGGCGGTGGCGGAGGCGGCGGCGGCAGGGGCTTACACTCGTTCCCCATTCAGCTCAACTTGAGCTCTTTTGTCCACCGTATAACCCGACTTAGCTCATGAACGTGTCCTGGAGTGGCTCAATTTGAGCTCTAACGTGAACGAGTGTAAGCCCCTGGGTGGAGGCGGCGGCGGTGGCGGGGGCGGGGGCGGCGGCGGCGGCGGGGGCGGCGGCGGGGGTGGCGGCGGCGGCAGCAGTAGTGCTGGTGTTGGTAGCAGTGGCACCGGCGTTGGTGGTGGTGGTGGTGCAGCTAGTAGTGGCGGTGGCCGTGGGGGTGGTGGCGGCGGCGGTGGCGGCAGTGGTGGCAGTGGTGGTGGGTCTGGTGCTGGGGTTATGGTAAGGCCTGGCAGATATAGCCCGCCAAGTCATCTACACGCATTATAAACCTGCGTTTATCCAGTTACATGGCATCCTGTGACTTGTAATGTGTCTGTCTTATCGACCAAATCTAACGATTAAAAACCCTAGAAGTAAACCCCCCAGTGACTTGGCTCGCAACACCTGGGTGGCCCTGAGTTGGGGTTGTGCGCGGCAACGCGGTGTGCGCGGTGCCGTCATACCGATCGGCCATCGCCGCGCTGGCGCCGTGGGTGGTGGGGCCGGTCGGAAACTAGACGCCACGTCATGCCCGCCGCGTCGTCTGTCGTACATCGTCTGCAGGGTGCTACCCAGCGCCTATGACCTGCCACCTAATCTCATGCATGTCGATCTGTCTTTTTTCGAGTCAAATAGCATTATATGATGTGGCGAGCAATATCTGCTAGACTCTAGTGGGAGGAGGAGCTCGACCGCACGCCGCTCGCCCGGGGTAGGGCGGTGCAGTCTGTAAGTCTTCAGAATCTTCAGAAATCAGTTACAGACTTCAGGCTCCCCCCGCGAGGCGTTATGTGCAGACCCATGTTGAAACCGCCTGGAACTGAGCGCTTGAAACTGAAGTGCGATACTCTGCTTTCAATTCGTGCTTTGAATTTCAACTTGCGCCTCTACACCGTGGCGCGGCGGAGCTCAGGGAGGGTGCCAACACAATCAGAAAACGCGAGCAGCAGCAGCAGAAACAGCAGGCGGCGACGGCGGCGGCGGCGGCGGGAGCAGGGTTGGCGGCAGGGCTTACACTCGTCCACTTTTCGGCTCAACACAAGCGCTTTCGGTGGGATAGGGGGTGCATTTAGGGGTCGTTATTGAGGGGGTATTCTGGAGGTGTCAGAGGGTATGAGGTGGTGAGGAGGGTGTATTTTGAGTCAGAAACGGCTCAGGTTGAGCTGAAAAGTGGACGAGTGTAAGCCCCTGGTTGGCGGCGACAGTGCCGCCCTCGCGAGGCACCCAGCACACGCCCAGGATCGACGAAGCCTTGAGCCGCTACCACCAGCGAACGGGCGGCAGCCCAGTGGCGGCTGAACGACCGCCATGGAACGCCGGGGCAGCAAGGGCGGGCGCGGGGGCAGGGACGGGGGCTGGGGCGGGGGCACGGGGTCGTGGGGCACACACTTGGGCGGTGGAGGAGCTGGACGACTACGCGGGGCAGGCGGAGGCGGAGGAGGAAATCGAGGAGATGGAGTCTGTAAACGCCTCGCGGGGGGAGCCGCCATCGCAGCAGTACCATCAGCGGCAGCAGCATCAGCATCAGCGGCGGCAGGAGGCTGTCGCGGTAGGGCGGTGCAGGTTGAGCAATCGAACCCACATTAAAAGCGCCTGAATCTAAGCGCTTGAAGCCAAAATATGAGAAACCGCGTTCAATTCTGCTTCAATTTTGGTTTCAAATTCAATTTGCGCCAATAAATCGCGGCAGGAGAACGCCCCGAGGCGGCGACGGCGGCGGAGGAGGAGGAGGAGGAGGAGGAGGACCCTGTTTCGCGCTACGAGGGTATCCTGAACCACGAGGCGCGGCTGCAGATGATCGAGCGGAGCGTGCTTCCCATCGTGAGCACCGCCCGCCGCAACGCCTCCGCCACCGCCAACACCGCCGCCGCCGCCGCCGAGATTGATGCCGCCGCTGCCGCTGAGGAGGACGGACAGCGGCAGCAGCAGCAGTGGCAGGGGCTTACACTCGTCCAGTTTTCAGCTCAACCTGAGCCGTTTCTGACATAAATCACACCCTGAACACCCCCTCACACCCCCTAACACCTCCTAACCCCCCCCTAAGCAATCCCACAATACACCCCTATGCCACAGAAAGTGCTCAAGTTGAGCCGAAAAGTGGACGAGTGTAAGCCCCTGAGCGGTGGCGGCGGCACGGGCCGGAGATGCGGGAGGCTGCCTCGCAATCCACGTCATTCGGTGGCGGTGGCGGCGGCGGTTGGGGCGGCGGCGGCGGGGGCGGCAGAGGGGGCTCGGGGGTCCACGGGGTGCACTATGGGCAGGGGCTTACACTCGTCCACTTCTCAGCTCAACATGAGCCGTTTCTGACACAAATCACACCCAAAACACCCCCTCATACTCCTGAATACTCTTGACACCTCCTAGACACCCCCTTAACAACCCCTACATGCACCACTATCCCACAGAATGCGCCTAAGTTGAGCCGAAAAATGGACGAGTGTAAGCCCCTGACTATGGGCAGCCAGCCAGCGGCAGCGGCGGCGGCAGCGGCAGCGTGGATGCCGCACAGGTGGCGCACGTAGGTAGGGCGGTGCAGGTTGACCCTATGAGACACACGTTGAAAGACACACGTTGAAAGCCGTGGATCTCAGCACTTGAGACTAGGATATGAGAAACTGCTTTCAATCTTTGATTTCAATTTCAACTTGCGCCGCTACACGTAGTGGAGGGTGAGCTGGCGGCTTTGAGGTCACAGCTGGAGGCGGTGCAAAGGGAGCTGGCGTATCACCGCCAGTTGCAGGACTCGGCGGCGGCGGCGGCGGTGGCGGAGGAAACCGGCGCGAACATTGGAGCGGCGGAGGCGGAGGCGGAGGCGCGGGCGCGGCGAGCAACATCTGCCGGGCCGTCGGAGGAGGGAGTCAGCGGCCGCGGCGGCGGCGGCGGCAGAGGCTTACACTCGTCCACTTTCGGCTCAACGTAAGCACGTTTTGTTGGATACGTTGGGTGCATCATTCCCCCCCATTTCATTAGACAGGGGGACACGGGGAGGTGTGACCAAAACGGCTTTGGTTAAGCTGAGAAGTGTACAAGTGTAAGCCCCTGGGCGGCGGCAGAAATGAAGTGTACGAAGAGTACGATGACGGCGGCGGCGATGACAGGCAGGGGCTTACTCTCGTCCACTTCTCGGCTCAACGTAAGCACGTTTTGTTGGTTGCGATGGGTCTGTCATTTGAGTGAGTGACAATAAACGGCTCAAGTTGAGCTGCAAAGTAGACGAGTGTAAGCCCCTGATGACAGGTTTACGACGCAGGCGGATACCGAGCGGGCGGCGGCGCGCGCGGCGGAGGAGCGCGCGGCAGCGGCGGAGATGCGGGCGATGCATGCGGAGGCCGCGGGGCGGGGCGAGGCGGCGGCGGCGGCGCGCGCCGAGCGGATCCTGGCGGCAGGGGCTTACACTCGTCCACTTCTCAGCTCAACTTGAGCGCTTTGTATGGGACAGGGGCTGCGCGTAGGGGTTGGGTAGCCCGTATTGAGGGGATGTTAGGGGGTGTTTAGGGTGTGTAGGGCGTTTTCTTGTGACAGACACGGCTCAAGTTGAGCTGAAAAGTGGACGAGTGTAAGCCCCTGCCTGGCGGCGGAGCGGGACGAGCACGCGGCCGCGGCGCAGCGCTTCGCGGCGCTGGAGCACGAGCTCTCACAGGCGCGGGGGGAGCTCTCCGCCGCCGCCGCCGCCGCCGCCGCCGCCGCCGCTGTCGCCGCCGCGGGGACCGGACCTGGTAGCCCGCCAACATCCGAACGAGTGGTGGGGCCTGACAGATATTGCTTGCCACGTCATCGAAACGCATGAACCCTCGTTTATTGATCCTAAAGCCATCCTATTACTTGGCAAGCAATATATGTTACTCGTTTCGTCATCCACACGCATGAACCCTCGTGTATTGATTTCAACGTCATCCTATGACTTGGCGAGCAATATATTGCTTGCCACGTCACCGACACACATGAACCCTCATATATTGATACAAACGTCATCCTATGACTTGGCGTGCAATATCTTGCAGGCCGTAACATGTGGCAGCGCTAGAGCTGGCACTGGCAGAGGCGGCAACAGTATGGCGGTGCAGGTTGACCCTATCAACCCCGTGTTGAAAGCGCCTGGAACTGAGAGCTTGAAACCGAGATATGATGAACTGCTTTCAAATTTTGCTTTCAAATTCAACTTGCGCCACTACACGACGGTGCAAGCGACGCTCGAAGAGGATCACTCCAACTTCGTCGTGGCGATGAACACGGTAGGGCGGTGCAGGTTGACCCTATCAAAACCCGAGTTGAAAGCACGCCTGATTTCAGCGCTTGAAACGAAAATGTGATGTTTCGCCTTCAATCTTTGCTTTAAACCCTAATCTTTAAACCCTAAACCCTTAACCCTAAACCCTTAACCCTCAAATTCAACTTGCGCCGCTACAACACGGCGCTGGCAGAGGCCAACACCGCGCGCGACGCAACCGCTGCCACCACCACCGACACCACCGCCGCCGACGCCGACGCCACCACCGCCGCCGCCGCCGCCGCCGCCGCCGCCGCCGCCGCCGCAGCTGCCGCCGCCGCTGCCGCCGATGCCGCCGCTGCCGCTCACGCGGAGCTCGAGGAGACCTTGGGCAGGACTTTGCATATATTGCCCGCCAGGTCATCCAACACATATCAAACCCTGGTAATCGACTGAAACTGCACTATATGACTTGGCGAGCAACATGCCCGGCCCAAACCCTAGGCGAGGTGCGCTCTGAAGCCGCGTCCAACTTATCACAACTCCGCCACATGCACGCCGCCGAGCTCGCCGGTAAGGAATTATCCTACGCGCTCCACGTCACCATGGTCAAACTACTTCATCACGCCCCTCTGTTCGGTGATAAGCGGGTTTCGGTATATCGTTTTCCGCGCCGAGCGCCAAAGCTGGACAGCTCTGTATAAACATGAGCACTCAACCTGCTCACGCTTCCACAACCAAATGGACATTTCACCTCCGCGAGACACCGAAATCGGCCTTTTCGCCAAGAAATCCTCCACTGATGTAGCGGGCCTTACTCGGCGCCTCCGCCGCCAACTACGCCGGCGCGCTGGCCGCCAAGGAGGACGCCGTGCTCGCGAGGGAGGAGGCGGTGGGCGCCGCTGCCTTGGTAGGGCGGTGCAGGCTGACCCTATCAAACCCACTCCAAAAGCGCCTGGAATAAGCTCTTCCAGCGGTGCAGGTTGACCCTATCAAACCCACTTTTAAAGCGCCTGGAATAAGCTCTAAAAGTGAAATATGGCAAACCGCTTTCAAATTTGGTTTTCAATTCAACTTGCGCTGCTACACATTGGCCACCGCAGCATCGGACACGCAGGCCGCCGAGGTGAAGGCCGTGCACCAGCGCGTCGCCGCCGTGGAGGATGAGTTCCGCTGGGCGCTGCACGAGGCGGAGCGGGAGAGGAGCCGGCTGGCGGCGGCGGTGGCGGACGGTGCGGCGGCGAGCGAGGAGATGCGGCGGGTGGCAGGGCCTTACACTCGTTCACTTTTCAGCTCAATGTAAGCGCTTTATGTGGGATAGGGGCTGCATTGAGGGGTTGTTTTGGGGGGTGTAGGAGGTGTCAGGGAGTATCAGGGGGCTTTTAGGGTTTAGTTGTGTAAGAAACGGCTCAGGTTGAGCTGAGAAGTGGACGAGTGTAAGCCCCTGGCGGGTGGCGCGCGCCGCGGTGGCCGCGCGGCAGGAGACCGAGCGCCTGGCCGAGGAACTGGCCGAGGTGGTGGAGGAGCAGCGGGGGCACCTGGAGCACCTGGCTCGCGACCGCCGCCGCACGCAGCGTGCCGAGGCAGGGGAGGTTACTGACAACAAGCACTCGACCGACGTTGAATCGATGGTCGAGTCCACGTGTCAGGGTTTGGGGTGGAGGGTTAAGGGTTAAGGGTTAGTGTTAGGGTTTAGGAGTTCAGGGTTTAGGGTTTGTCTGAGCATTTATGGTAAAGTTAAGTCATGCTCCGATCGGTTTGATTGCTTGTTTACGATGGCCCTGCTGCTGGGCTGACGCCACGGCCGCGCGCACCGACTGCGCCGAGATGTGCACCAAGCTCCGCGCCGCTGAGTCCAACGCCGCCGCCGCCGCCGCCGCCGAGCAGCACGCCGCCGCCGCGTATACCGCCGTCAAGGACAAAGAGGCAGGGGCTTACACTCGTCCACTTCTCAGCTTAACCTGAGCCATTTCTGTCACAAAATACACCCTGAATATCCCCTGATACTCCTCAGTACCCCGTGACATCCCCTAAACCACCCCAAACACCCCCTAAACCACCCATAATTGCGCCCCTATCCCACAGAATGCGCTTAAGTTCAGCCGAAAAGTGGACGAGTGTAAGCCCCTGCAAAGAGGCCGCCGCCACCGCCGCTCTGGCGGAAGTGGAAGGCATCAGGTCCCACCTGGTACTGGCGCAGGACAACGTGCGGATCAAGGACGCCATGCTGGAGTCGCAGGCGGAGCTCATCTCCAGCCTCAAGGGAGAGGCTATGCGGGCGCGGGAGGCGGGCAGCGGCAGGGGCTTACACTCGTCCACTCTTCTGCTCAACTTGAGCCGTGTCTGACACACAAAAACACCCTACACAACCTAAACATCCCCGAACACCCCCTTAGCATATGATACACAACCCCTACGAGCGGCCCCTATCCCATAAAAAGTGCTCAAGTTGAGCTGGGAAGCGGACCAGTGTAAGCCCCTGGGCAGCGGCGCCGTGAAGGCCGCCGCCGAGTCGGAACGAGCCGCTGACGCGCGCGCCACGCAGGGCCTCGCAGCGCTATTGCTCGCCACGTCATCGGATGGAAATGATTCACGAAACTATGGTTCCAACGCGTTGGATGACATCCGTGGCGAGCAATTTCTACCATACCGGTCAGTTATTGCTCTGGTAAATATTGCTCTCGCCACATCATAGGATGAACGTAAATTCACCAAGCCATGGGTTCAAAATGTGTGTTGTTGTTGTCGATGAGGTGGCGAGCAGTATGTGGCAGGCCCTGGATTTAGGCAGGTGGACGACGACCTGCGGCTGTGCAGGCGGGAGCTGGCGGCGCAGGACGCGGCCGTGGACCGCCTCGAGGCGGCGATCGACGACGCGCGGTCGCGGCGCGAGGCAGCGGAGGCAGGGGCTTACACTCGTTCACTGCTCAGCTCAACTTGAGCGCATTTTGTGGGACTGGGGGTGCGCATAGGGATTATGTAGCCCGTGTTAAGGGGGTGTAATGGGGTGTTTATGGTGTGTAGGGTGTATTTGCGTGTCGGACACGGCTGAATTTGAACTGAAAAGTGAACGAGTGTAAGCCCCTGGGCGGTGGAGGAGGCGGCGGCGGCGCGGCGCGAAGTCGAGGAGCGCGACCAGATGCTACAGTACGTGAGCGCGGAGGTGGAGAACGTGAAGACGATGTTCGGCGAGCGTGAGGACGTGTTGCGGCGAGAGCGGGACGAGCTGGCGGCCGCGGTGGCCGACCGCGACGAAGTCGAGGTGGGGCCCGGTGCCATCTCACTGTGTGCTCTTAGTGGACTCACTACACGTTCACCTGCTCCTCCTCCTCTATCTCCTCCTCTTCTTCCTCCTCCTCCTCCATCTCCTCCTCCATCTCCTCCTCCTTCTCCTCCTCCTCCTCCTCCTCCTCCTCCTCCTCCTCCTCCTTCTCCTCCTCCTCCTCCTCCTCCTCCTCCTCCTCCTCCTCTTCCTCCTCCCCCTCCTCCTCCTTCTCCTCCTCCTCCTCCTCCTCCTCCTTCTCCTCCTCTCCTCTTCCTCCTCCCCCTCCTCCCCCTCTATCTCCTCCACCAAAGGCCCGGTATGATCCATCCACTGCACGGCCAGCATGACCGAGTCACCTCACACAATACCACTCAGTATGATCACTTTACTAACGAGCTCTGTTTGGTGCTGCGGGCCTTGGGTGGAGGCGGCGGCGAAGGGCGAGGCTGCAGCAGCGCACGCTGCGGCGGCGGCGGCGCGGGTGGAGGCAGGGGCTTACACTCGTTCACTTTTCAGCTCAACTCGAGCCGTGTCAGGCACGTAAACACACCCTACACACCCTACACACCCCCCAACACCCCCTAACACCCCCTTAACACGGACTAAGCATTCCCTACGCGCACCCCCTATCCCATAAACAATGCTCAAGTTAAGCTGAGACGTGAACGCGTGTAAGCCCCTGGGTGGAGGCGGACGCGGCGGTCGCGGGTGTGGCGGATCGCGAGGCTGTGGCGGCGGCGGCGGAGGCGGCGGCGGCCGACCGCGTCCGCCGCACCGAGGGCGAGATGCGGTAGGGCCCTGCAGATATTTGTGTCCGTCTTACATTTCGAATTTAACGATCAACAACCCTGTAAACCCCCAATTTGGACCTGCAGAGGGAGCCCAAATGAAACGTCCATGCAATGAACCCTCTGAACCTTGTGTCGTGTGGCCGCTGCAGATACATATATTGCTCGCCACGTTATAGTTTACCATCCAACTCGACAGACGAGGGTTCAAAATGGGTTTACAGATGACGCCGCAGGCAATGTTTGGCAGGCCCTATGATGCGGCAGCTGCTGGCGGAGGTGGCGCACCAGAAGCGCACGTCGCGGGAGCGGGTGCAGGAGCTCGGCAGCATGCTACAGACGCTGTACAACTGACAACTGACAACTGACCGTTGTGACATATTTATTAATCATAGCGTAGAATATAATGCAAAACAGACATATTTGTGCGATGATTTTGTCAAGAGCTCTACGTCTACTATTCGTACTGCCGATAATACTGTATCATATGTCATTCTAGCTAGTACTCATCTTTGCCGCTGTCATCGAGCGCGTCATACCTGACATGTCCCGGCAACACGGCCGCCACCCCCTCGCCCCCCTCCGCCATACCGCCGAGCCCCCCCCCCGCGCCCCCTCTCCGCGCGTACAGCTGTGTGGTCAGAAGCGCCGCCGCCGCCACGCCCGCAAACGCTACGTTGTACCATAAGACCGCCATCCAGCCGGTGGTAAAGTCGAACATGACGTACACGCACGAGCCGCAGCGCAGGGCCGGGTTAGGGTTAAGGGTTTGAAGTTTAGGGTTTATGGCTTGGGGGTTAGGGTTTAGGGTTTAGGGCCGTTTAGTTAAGGACTGTACTACAGGGTTGCTCCATTCCCAGCTCAACCTCACTGCTTGCTCGTACTGTGCCAGTGTTCCCGTACACAACCGCCGGATCCTCTTCCCTGGCTTTAGGGTTTGAGGTTTAGGGTCTGGGGTTGTTTAGGGTCTAGGTGCGTGGCCCCGCCCGTGACGGCGATGCGGTACCAGGAGAAGAACACGTATACATGAAAGCCCAGTATGGACCAGCCGAGGTCTTTGCGTCGCACGGGCACCAGGCCCACGTACAGGGCCTTACACTCGTTCACATTTCAGCTGAACCTGAGCTGTCTTTGTGCCCGACGTAACCCAACTTGACCCATGAATGTGTCCCGAATGTGCTCAAGTTGAGCTCTAATCTGAACGAGTGTAAGCCCCTGCCGACGTAGTAGTCACCGGCCAGGATGAACATGTTAAGACCGTGCTCCGTCAGCCAGGGGCTTACACTCATTCACGTTAGAGCTCAACTTGAGCAACTCCAGGACACGTTCATGAGTTTAGTTGCCTTACACGGAGGTCAGAAGAGCTCAACTTGAGCTGAAATCGGAACGAGTGTAAGGCCCTGCCGTGAGGCGGTACCACTCCAGGTAGCACCACGGCCAGTTGTTGACGCCCTCCAGCGACGCGCACACCGGGAAGAAGAAGAACGAGTACCACGCAGCAGGGTCGTTCAGACCGACTCTAGGGTTTATGAGTTAGGTTTTAGGGTTTAGGGTTTAGGGTTTGAGGTAATCGATGTAACACGTGCCCGCATGACTCACCTACAGGGTGAATGCTCATACAGACGCGCGGACTGGGCTTGCCGATTCAACTTGGATGGGATGCTGGTTCGTTGAGAACAAGCACTCGATCCGATGTCGGACGTGCCCGCATGACTCACCTACATGCTGAGTGCTCATACAGACGCGCGGACTGGGCTTGCCGATTCAACCTGGGTGGAGTGCTGGTGCTGAAGACCCCCCCTGCCACGCGCCGGCAGTGGACACGATGTTAGTGCTCCAGCACACCCCGTGTTTAGGGCCCGTTTAGTCGACGAAGAGGATGAACACAGGTACACTATGAGTAAATAGTCAGACGAAACCGGGTCTACGAGGAGGAGGATGTGCACAGGTATACTATGAGCAGACAGTCAGCTGATACCAGGTATTCGACGGGCCTGCTCCTGGGTCTAAACCTGGCATCACCGCGAACGCCTCCGCTGATGCGGCGAATTTGTACCGGTGCACTGTGAGCAAACAGTCAGACGCGACCGGGCCCGACCCGGGCAGCGCGGTCGCTACCTACGCTAATGAGGCTAATGTGTACCGGTGCACTATGAGCAAACAGTCGAAGGCGGCCGGCCCCTACCCAGGCAGCGCAGTCGCTACCTCCGCTGATTTGGCGCATGTGTACCGGCGCACTATGAGCAAACAGTCAGATGATATCGGGCCCGACCCGTGCAGCACCGTAGACACCTCCGCCAGCAGCGCGCTGTCCGTGTTACCCAGGTGTAGCGGCGCAATTTAATTTTGAAAGCAAGAAATGAAAGCACTTAATCAATTCTCAGTTTTAAGCGCTGAGATCCAGGCGCTTTCAACGTGGGTTTCATAGGGTCAAACTGCACCGCCCTACCCAGGCTGTGGAACGCCAGTAAGCCCATTACTACGGCCTGCCATATATTGCTCGCCACGTCATAGGATGCTTTTAATTGCGTGTCGATGACGAGGTTGGGCAAAAACTGGGCCAGGAAGATATCACTCGAGTACTCGGGCCAGGCATGAATTGTTCAAGTCCTCCACGTTACAGAATGCCACATCATTTCATTAAATACTCGGGTTCAGAATGAGTTAGATGACGCAGCGGGCAATTTCTGGCCTGTCACATCACAAGATGACATTTGAAGCAAGAAATGGGGTTTCAAAACGCGTGGGATGATGTGGCGAGCCTTATTTGACAGACCCTACCCATGACGACAAACAGGAGGCAGACCGTCCAGTCGCTCAGGTAGTCCATCCCATCCGTTGCGTAGTGTCGCAAGTTAACATGGAATTCAAAACTTGAACGCAATGAACAGTATTTCAGTTTCAAGCGCTGGAAGGAGGCACTTTCAACAAAGGATTTAAGCCCGTTCAACATGCGCCAAGCTCATCACGGGTTTGAATCAGGGGCTTACACACAGCTCAATGTTAGCACTTTCTTTCCCACGTGGTTGGGTGCGAAGCTGGTTTCAATGACAAAAACGGCTCAGGCTGAGCAAGGATGTGGACGAGTGCAAGCCCCTGGTTTGAAGCCCTTTCAACGTGCACCACCCCACCGTATGGTGAAGCACGTTTTCGTAGCACAGGTGGTAGAGCACGAAGAAGACGCCGAAGGCCAGCCAGAACAGTCGCGCCACGCCCAGCGCGCCCCTGTGCTGGCGGGGGGACGGGGTGGCGGCGTGAGAGGGTGGCGGCGCCAGAGGTGGGGGTGTGTCAGGATGCAAGGGTGGCAGCGTGCGAGGTGGCAGCATGCTCGTAACACTTTGGTTTTTTAGCCGTGGCTCCATCTCAGTTCATCAGTACCTTCGTCGATCTATGAATAGACTTAATGTTTTGAAATGAAAAACCCTCGTTCTGTCTTGGTGGCAGCGTGAGAGGAGGTGGCGTGAGAGCATGCAGAAAAGCCAGCATGAGAAGTGGATGCAGGGAAGGCGGCGTCATAAGTGGCGGCGTGAGAGCATGCAGGGGTGGCACCAAGAGGAGTGGCGGCGTCAGAGAGTGCCTGTGCAGGGGTGTTACAGGTCCAGTCCCCAACAACAAAACTCGGCACGTAGGTTGGTGATTTTGTGAAGTGACAATTGTGGCATTGGTAGAATGGAACTGGTGACCCGTGCGTGACGTTGGTGGTGGACGGCGTGAGCTGGCAGGCGTCGCACACCCCGTCGCCCTCCCCCGCCCCGCGCGCGGCTTTCTCATTTCGTTTCGTCGTCACGTCTCGCGCGCAACTGAACCACGCCAAAAACCCGGAAAACCCGCCGAAAATGCTGAGCTTTCCCTTCCACCCGTCCGCGACCCTCCACCGGCGCAGCGGGCGAGCAGCAGCCTCCTGGCGGCGGCGACGGCGACACGTACGACGGCACGTGCGACGGTGGCAGCCAGGGCGACATTGACAAGCAACGCCGACGCGCGCCCGCGCGCGCAACGGAGCAACCCGCAAGCAGGCACCCCCAGCAGATTGTTGTTTGTGACCAGCGGTTTTTGGACTTTGAGGGTGTTCAAGGTGGCGACGGGTGCACACGGTGGGGCGGGAAGGGGTTGGCGGGCGGGGTAAGTTGCGGTGACGCCACGAGCTAGCAAGCCGGCTGCCGGCTGATGACCTGGGGATGAGCGCGCACCTGGTGATGCCCCCAGCCCCCGAGGCGCGGCCCAAGAGGTCGCGGTCCACCGCCCCCGGGGCCGCGCGCCACTGCGTCACCAGGTCATACACGGCCCACGCCCCCCACCCCGCCACGAAGGCCACGCATGTCAGGATCACCGCGGGCTCCCCGCCGTCCACCATGCTGCCAAGCGCGTCGACACTGGCGGACTTAGCCGGCTCACTTCCTGTCAGCTGTCACCGGTCGCGGTTTAGGGTTCATGGGTTTGGGTCTTTAGGGTACTGACCTCTCGTACTACTGGTTCTCCGCGTGCGTGCGTGCGTGGTGTCATCGGAAGCTGCACTACCATTTTTGCAACAACGAGCCGCGCGGCCGGGGTGCGCCTCACGGCGACACACGGCGTCATGGACTTCGACGTCGACGCCATGCAACGTAAGCTGGCTGAGCGGGCAGAGATCTCGCGCGCCGCCGCCGCCGCCGGTCCCACGCCAACGCCCAACTCCAAAGTCTCCGCCTCCCCCGTCAACGGTGGCATCGGCACTGGCACCGGTAGGGCCTGGCGGATGTTGCTCGCCACGTCATAGGGTGTCATTCAACTCAAGAACGAGGGTGAGATCACACACAAAACGTGGCGAGCAATGTCTGCTTGGCCCGAGGCACCGGCACCGGTACCGGCACTGGCACTGGCGTGCCACCTCCGCCTCCGCCTCCACCTCCGCCTCCACCTCCGGTCAAGGATAGGAGCGAGGAGACGCGCGCGGCCGCGGCCTCAGCGGCGGCCGGTGTGGCCGGTAGCGGCGCCCCCAAGCCTCCTACGCCCGTACCCGCCGACGTGGAGTTCCCGGAATTCTCGGACGTCGAGAAGCGGCGCCTAGAGGTGCGCCCTCCCCGTTCATCCGTTCGCCACACGGCACATCCTCGTTCAGCACCTTCAGACCTTTCCTCAGCCCCTTTCCGTTCAGCACAATCTGGTCACTCGCGAGCAACACCCGCTTCACAGTGGTTCTGCGTTGCACTGCGCGACGGATACCCAACGCTGACGCCCCGCCAAGCACGTCCAGCCCCCAGCCCACGCCTTCGACTCCCAGCTCCCAAATGCTCGGGGGCGACGGTGACGCCAGGGTGCTGCCGTTGCCAACGCAGAGCTTCATGAGTTAACAAACCACCAAAAGTTCCATGCAAGATCGCTCTCTGCCTCTCAAGGGCCCTTTGTACCACCCACCTCATACCACCACAAATGAACGCCGCACGCGTCATACACCACAACTGACCCGACCCGTTCAACCTTGCACAACAGGAGGAGAGAAAGCGCGTCCAGGCGCTGTACTTGCAGGAGGCCGCGGCCAAGAAGAAGGAGAAGGTAGGCTTTGGCAGATGTTGCCCCTCACGTCATCCAACGCTTTTGCAACCCTCCTCCTCCTCTTCCTCCTCCTCCTCCTCCTCCACCTCGTCCTTCTCCACCTCCTTCTCCTTCTCCTCGTCCCCCTCCCTCCTCCTCCTCCTCCTCCTCCTCCTCCTCGTCTCTCCTGTTTGAGGTCAACGGCAGCCTTTGACGGCGCAATATCTGCCGGGCCTTGGGCTCCGGCAGCGGCGACGGCGGAGCTCGCATCGGGGGAGCGCTTGGCTTCGATGGAGGTGGGTTGTGGCATATATTGCTCGCCACGTCATTGGGTGCCATTTAGTATGAACTCAGTGTCGGCGTCACATGTGACGCTTATCTCCTCGAAATCGAATGTCAATTTACTCATGGAACGCGACCCGGTCGGACAGTCGACGAGTCGGTCGGTGGGATTTTCGAGATGGACAGCTGATTGGTCGAATGTGGTTCGTTACCGTGTCTTCGATACCAGACCCGACACTGAGTTTAAGGAACGAAGGTTGCCTGGCAGATATTGCTCGCCACGTCATAGGGTGCCATTCAGCTGAAGAAACGAGGGTATAACGTGCGTTGGGTGACGGGGCGAGCAACACCTATGTTGCTCTCCACTTCATAGGGTGCCATGTAAATGAAGAAACAAGGGTTCAGAATGCGTTCGTTGACGGGGCAAATAATATCTACATGGCCTTATACGGAGGCGGAGCGGGTGCGGCGGGCTACGGCGTACCGGCTGGAGGCGGAGGCCAAGAGGGCGGAGGCCGAGGCGGCGGGCAGGGGCTTACACTCGTCCACTCTTCAGCTCAACTTAAGCGCATTCTGTCGGATAGGGGTGCATTCAGGGGCTGTTTAGGAGGTGTTTAGGACGTATCAGGGGGTATGAAGGAGTATCAGGTGGTGATCACGGTATATTCTGTGTCAGAAACGGCTTAGGTTGAGCTGAAATGTTGACGAGTGTAAGCCCCTGCCGGCGGGTCTCACCGCGCGCGCCGCCGCCGCCGTCGCCGCCGCGCACGCCCCGCCGCCCCCGCCGCCGCCTAACACCGACCCGCCGTCCCACGCTGATTCATCCCACATGGCTGCCGGTATCAAACCCTCCCGCCACCCGCCGCCCCTGCCCCCAACGTCCCACGGTGGTGACCCATGGCCCACGGGCTGGTTCTCCAGGTAAGGCAGTGCAGGTTGACCATCTCAAACCCACGGTGAAAGCGCTTTGAACGAAGTCCTTGAAAGTAAAATATCACAAACTGCTTTGAGATGTTGCTTTCAATTTCAGCTCACGCCGCTACATCCAGGCCGCCAAAGTCTCCGAATTCGGCCACGGGCGACGGGTTCAGCATGTTCTCCACATCGCACAAGGCGCCTCCGTCGCCTAAAGCAGCCGCCGCCGCCCAGAATAAAGCTAAAGCCGCCGCTGACGCCGCCGCCGCTACAACCAATCCTGCCGCCGCCGCCCCCGCCGCTGCCACAGCCCCCGCCGCCGCAGCCGCTGCCACAGCCACCGCCGCAACCGTTGCCGCCGCCCCCGCCGCTACCACAGCCGCCGCAGCCGCTGCCACAGCCACCGCCGCAACCGTTGCCGCCGCCCCCGCCGCTGCCATAGCCGCCGCCGCAACCGTTGCCGCTGCCGCAACCGTTTCCGCCGCCGCCGCCGCCGCCGCCGCCGCCGCCGCTGCTGCCGGAGGCTTCACTTCCGAGGACCTGAAGCGCATGGACGAGGAGCGTGTGGCGCGGCAGGCGGCGTTCACAATCGAGGCAAGGGCTTGCACTCGTCCACTTCCAAGCTCAACTTGAGCCGTGTCTGACACAAGAAAACACCCTACACACCCTACACACCCCCTAATGACGCCTTAATACGGGCTACGCAACCCATACGTGCACCCCCTATCCCATACAAAGCGTTCAAGTTGAGCTGGAAAGTGGATCAGTGTAAGCCCCTGAATCGAGGCTGAGGTCAAGAAGTCGGAGGCGGCCGCGGCGGAGAAGGCGCGCAAAGCCGAGGCGGACCGCAAACACAAAGCGGAGGAAGCAGCGACCAGAGAGCGCGAAAAACAGGCGGCCGCGGACGAAAGAGTGCGCAAGGTAGGCCGATGCAGGTTGACCCTGTCAAACCCGTGTCGAAAGCATCAGGATCTCTGCTCTTGAAACTGAGAAGTGATGGAGCGCTTTCAAACTTTGCTCTCAATTTCAGCTTGCGCCTCTTCAGCAAGGCGGCGGTGGTTGCGGATGAAAAGGCGCGGAAGGTGGCGGCGGCGGCGGCAGCGGCGGCGTTAGAGGAGGATACGAAGCGGCGCGAGCAAGCGGCGAAGGACCAGGCAGCGGAGGCGCGGCGAGCGCAGGAGGACGTCCTGCTGCGGTCGCGGGCAGCGGCGGCAGCGCGGGCCGAGGCCCAACTACGAAGGGCTGGGGTGTGGACGGGCGCGGCCAATGCAGGGGCGGCGGCGGGGGCGCCCCCTCCTATTTTCCCAACGGCGGGGGGAGCGGCGGGACTAGGGGCATGGGCGGGGGCAGGGACGGGGGCGGAAGCGTGGGCACGTCGAACACCCCCACCCCCTCCCATGTTCCCAGAGTCAGCGGGGGCGGGGGCGGCAAGGGCGGGGATGCGCTCGCCGCCACACTGGGCTGATATCAATGGCGGCGCCAAGGGAGCGGGTGCGCGGCCCGCGAGCGCCGGAGCCGGCGGTCTGTGGTGGGAGAGCCAGCGCGCTGCGGCCGCGGCGGGATCGGCGGCTGGGGGCAGTGCGGGGGTGGGGGCGGGGGGCGAGGGCGGAGCAGGGTTTGGAGGCGGGCCGGGGGCGGCGACGGGGGCGTGGGCGGCGGGGGTGGGGATGGGGTCAAGGGCTGGCTCGGGGTCGCGGTCGGGGCCAGGGTCGAGCGAAGACCGGATGCACGCGGCCTGGGAGGAGGCGTTCACAGCTCGACAAGCCAGGCAGGGGGTTTTCCGGGAAAACCACTCCACCGAAGTTGGATCGGACACCCGAGTCGGCGCGTTTGTCTGCGCGTTCACCCTGAAGGCGAGTCCCGCGGGCAAGTCCAATCTCCGATCGAGTGCTCATTCTCAACGACCCTCGAACAAGGGCGACGCAGCAGCAGCAGCATCAGCAGGAGCAGCATCGGCGGCAGCAGCAGCAGCATCAGCAGGATCAGGCGGAGTGGCGCCACCAACAACACACACAGGCGGAGCAGGCGGCTGAATTCCAGCGGCGGCAGCAGCAGCAGCCGCACCAGCATCAGCACCAGCAACAGCAGCAGCACCAGCAGAGGGAGGAGCAGCCACGACGGCAGCAACAGCAACAGCAGCAGCAGCGGAGGGAGGAGGAGGAACGACGTAGGCAGCCGCCGCCGCCGCCGCCGCCGCGACAAACGAACTCCAATGGGTACGGCAACGGCCCCTACCATAACGCCAGCGGCGGCGGCGCGGGCGCGGGAAGCGGCTTTAGAAACGGCGGCGGCGGCGGCGGAGGCAGTGGCGGCGGCAGCGGCGGCAGCGGCGGAGGTAGCCACGGCTACGGCAACGGCGGTGGCCCGGGTATCAATAGCGGGGGCGGAGGCGGCGGTGCGGCGGGCGCGGGTGCCTACCGCGGCGGCGGTGCGGCGGGCGCGGGCGCGGGTGCCTACCGCGGCGGCGGCCCCGCCTCCCCCACGGCGGCGATGCAATCCGCGGCAGCGCAGCAGGACCGCGCGTGGGCGGCGCTGGACTCAAGCGGAGGCAGGGACAATCGCACCGTCATCCACCACTACTATTGAGTGAACGTGCTTCACTTGATGTGGCATCACATTTTGTGGCATCACGTACGTGGCAACATATGACATAACACCACATGACGCGGCGTCACATGACAGGGGATCCCATGACATGACATCACATGACGCGGCATCACACGATAACCCCTGCTCTGTGACGCGGCATCACACGATGTCCCCGTCCCTGCGAAGCGGCGAGATCCGGTACGCCGACGTGCCGTGGCCGCCCGGCAGCTCACCCGGCGCCACCACCGCCGCCGCGCTCATGCTTCCCTCCTCCAAAAAGGTAGGGGCCAGAATTCCAATGCCATCCAGTGGCGCGGCGACCAGAGATTTTCGTACTTTAGCCCTCAAATAATCACAGCCCAAACACTGAGTTTGAATGCCATACTGCGACTCGGCGACCAGAGTGTTTCATCATGACCCTCTAAGCTCAAACACATAATTTGAATGCCATTCGGTGATGCGGCGAACATGTTTGAAGATAAGCTGGTTTCAAGAGCCATCATGTGAGGCGGCGAAGATGTAAACCCTAAACCCTAAACCCTATTTGGTATCTGGCGGTACTCGCGGGCGCTGAAGAAGTACGTGATGCGGTGGCATCCGGATAAGTTCCAACAGCGCTACGGCCCGCGGGTGTTCGAGGGAGACCGCGAGCGCATCACAGAGCGGGTGAAGGCGGTGGCGCAGGCCGTCAACGAAAAGTGGTCCGCGCTCAAGTGACGGGCGGACACGCGCGCGTGCATTACTGTAAACTTGGATAGAGCGTTTACCTCGATGAAACAAAACTAACTTTAAGCATCGATGTTAACATCCTTCAGAGCTATAATGAACCACAAAAACACCCCCAATAAGCCCATAATACAACCGTTATACATCCCTAGTACATCCCTAATACACACCTAATACACCCCTTAAACACCCCCATATACCCTCGTGCACCCCTCATGCACCTCTCGTAAACCTCTCATATACCCTTCAACATATACTTCACCAACATATACGTTCATCCGGCGTTCTCGGGGAGCGGGTTGAACAGCGCGGAGGAGAGCGCACCGCCGCGGCCGGACGACATGTTCAGGTCGGACTTCTTCCGGCTCCCGCCGCCGCTCCCGCTGCCGCTGCCGCCCCCGCCGCGACTAATTGGTTGATTGTACATGGAGTCAGCACCGCCGCCATCGCCGCCGCCGCTGACTCCCTCGGTGTAGCGGCGCAAGTTGAAATTGAAAGCAGAACTTGAATGCAGTTCATCAAATTTCAGCTTCAGGCGCTTGGTTCAAGGCTCTTTCAACGTGGGTGTGTTAGGGTGAAGCTGCACTGCCCTACCTCGGGGTAGTAGTCTACCCCCTCATCTGCCGCCGCCAATGACTCCCCCGCCCGCGCCTCAGACTGCCTGCTAATAGCATCACCCCCAACTTTGTGGGGGGAGGCGATACCCGGCGCGAGCCCCCAGCCGGAGTCCCGCCCTAAGCCCCCCTCCCCGCCGACCCCGCCGACCCCGCCGCCGCCGCCGCCCGCGCCCCTGTCGCCGGCATGGTATCTCGCGCCAGGGACAAGTAATAATAAACACTGCTCCAACTTCGTCCACCATATTGAGTTGGACTCAGTGCCCACCTGACATGTCAGGCTTATGTGCCTTGATGTGATCGTGATGTGATTCGATGACAAGACTTAATGTGCTCCCGTGGTGTTCCGGGTACCATTTACTTTTTGAATTGGCCGTTCAGCTTCCTTCGGTACCACGCAAGACGCGAGTTGCAATCAGTGTACCTAACCCCTATGTCATGGCGAGCTTGAAATTCACTGAGTTGCAATAAGTGTACCTCAACCCTCGATATGGCCATAAACCTTGACAGACGGAGGTCTGTCCGCTCGAAATTGCAGAGAGGGTTGGTTAAGCTCACCACGTGAAGCGCCTTGGGGCTCGATGAACGTTGTTAAACAAGTGCCCCCACCTAACGCTGACACCCAACGCGATGTCCTCCTCGTCGTCGTCGCCGTCCCCGAAGTTGAAAGAGCCGTACGCCGAGTTACGGGCCACTGCCGCCGCCGCCGCCGCGCCCTCCAGCCCGGCGGGCACCGCCACCCCGAGGATTACGGCCTGCCAGAAATTGCTCGCCGCATCAAAGGATGTCATCTGACTCAAGCAACGAGGGTGATGAAATAAGCGTGGAAGATAATTACTATAAGGTGGTTAAAGGGTCTAATGATTGGAGCTAATCGGTGAATCGTAAATTAAATCAAGGGCTCTGGTGCCATTCTCTCACTGAAAACTAGGAGAGAAGGGCGGCAGCGTCGAGGAAATTCGTGTCGATGACCGATGACGTGGCGGGCAATACGTGTCAATCCCTACCGGGGAGGCCCAGCGGCGGGGGTGTATCCGGAGGCGGGGGCTGCGCCAGGCTGCCGCCTGCCCTCGCCAAGTATCCCGCCAACGCCGTCTCCGCCGCCGCCGTCTCTGCTGAGTCGCCGCCGTCGCTGCCGCGGGGGCTCCCACCGCCACCGCCGCCCCCGCCGCTGCCACCGCCCTCGCCCCCGCCACCCCCGCCGCCGCCACCGCCCATGCTAGTCCGTGCCGCCATGCTATTCCGCGCGGACCTGTTGAGCAGCCCGCGGCCGGAGCCCCCCAGGCCGATGTCCGCGCCCGACCCCGACAGATTCCGCAGCCGCCGTCAATCAGAGACCATACAACTTTACGAATTACCATTGGCATCGACACATGCAGAGAGTACAACCAATCACATGTCGGAAACCACTCCCTCTCGACCAATCACGCCAGGGCCACAAGGGACTGAATCGAACCTGAAGACTGGGTGTTCATCAGCTGTTTGCCCCTCATATCTGTTGAGTCATCCCATCCCACAATAGAACTTTACACCTCAAAGATGCTCTAGTTGAGCTGGAAAAATGGATCCCAGGGTTGGGGCTAAGAGTTTAGGGTTTATGGCTTATGGTTTAGGGTTTAGGGTTTAGGGTTTAAGGTTTAGGGTTTAGGGAATAGGGTCTACTATGTAAGGCCCTGCCGCGCGCGCAGTGACAGCCCCCCCTTCCACGACGTCCCAGGGCTCCCGCCTTGATGTAGCGGCGCAAGCTGAATTTGAAAGCAAAAGTTGAAAGCGGTTCATAATATTTTAGTATCAAGCGGTTAGTTCCAGACCCTGTCAACACGGGTTTGATAGGGTCAAACTGCACCGACCTACCTTGACCCCCGCCTTGCTCCCCGCCGTGACCCCCGGCGCCGAGTTTCACCCCTGGGTTTGATAGCCGCGACGTCGGTTTTGATATTGACTTTGACCGGTCCTTTCCGTTTTGGAGCCCCCACTCGTACGACCCAAACTCCCCATCCTTGATGGAGCGGCGCAAGTTGAATTGAAAAGCAAGGTTTGAAAGCGGTTCATCATATTATGGTTCAAGCGCTTAGTTCCAGCGCTTTCAGCGTGGGTTTCATATGTTCAACCTGCACCGCCCTACCTTGTAATCCTCGTAGCAAGACCCCTCCTCCTCATCCTCCACGGCCATGACTGTTTGCCCATAAACGCTGCCGCTATCGCCGTCGCCGTCGGCCTCCTCCACGGCCATGACTGTTTGCCCATACGAGGCACCGCCGCCGACGGGTGTAAGCGGCGCCGCCACCCCCTGCTGGATTTCCACCGACCCGGCGCGGTGGTACTCCGGCTTCCGCGCCATCGACGCGCGGTCGGTCGCCGCGCGGTCGCGGTCCGCGCAGCAGGGGCTCACACTCGTCCCCTTTTCAGCTCAACCTGAGCAGTTTCCAACATCAAATACAACCTAAACACCCCCTGATACTCCCTGTCATCCCCTAAAGACCCCCTAAACAAACCCCAAATGAACCCCCTATCCCACAGAAAGCGCTTACGTTGAGCTGAGAAGTGGACGAGTGTAAGCCCCTGCCGCGCGGCACCGCATGAGCAGTGCGTGGAACTGATCCTCCAGCGGGTGCGTCCAGCTCGACACCCGGTAGCAGGGAACACAACACACTCATGCACAGCACGTTGTAAGTTGTAGGGGCACAGCAACACAGTCAGGCACAGCACGTGGGTTTAAGGTGTAGGGTTTAGGGTTGGGGTTTAGGGTTTCGGGTTCAGGGTCTAGGGGTGAGGTGTTAGGAGCACAACACAGGCGCCGCACGTGGTAGGTCAGACCACCCAATATCACATAGCAGCGTAAGTTACAATTGAAAGCAACGTTTGAAAGCGGTTGATCATATTTGAGTCTCAAATGCTGAAACCAAGCGTGACCAACCCGGGTTCGACCTGGGGTCAGCCTGCACCGACCTACCCCAGTGAGCGTGTTGAAGTAATAGATATTCCCGGCGTCGTCCACATACTCCCCCCAGCAGGGGCTTACAGTCGTTCACTTTTCAGCTCAACGTAAGCGCTTATTATGGGATAGGGGGTGCGCTGAGGGGGTATTCAGGGGTTGTTTACGTGGTGTCAGGGGAGGTTAGGGGGTGTTTTTGTGTCAGAAACGGTTCAGGTTGAGCTGAGGTGGTGGACGAGTTTAAGCCCCAACGTAAGCGCTTCTTATGGGAATGGAACAGGGGTTGCGCTGAGGGGGGGCTCAGGGGGTGTTTACTTGGTTGGAAGGGGTGGTTCGGGATTTTTTTGTGTCAGAAACGGCTCAGGTTCAGCTGAGAAAGTGGACGAGTGTAAGGCCCTGCCTCCCAGTGGTCGGGCGCCGGCGCGTTGTACGCCTGCTCCGCCACCCACAGCAGGTCCCACTCCGTAGCCGGGTCTGCGGGTGGGGTGAAAGTTGATAGGCTGTTAGGTTCAAGTTGCAGCAAGTTGAAACAGGATGCTGGGGTCAAGTTGGTTGATAGGATGGTAGGTTCGCGTTAATAGGACGATAGGTTCACGTTGATAGGACGTCCGGTTGAAGTGGATGGGTTGCTGACCGATGCCCAGGTGCCGGGCGTAGGCCCACATCTCCGCGGCGGTGGGGTCCGGCGCCTGCAGCGACGCGGGGGGTGTGGGGGCCACGGGGGGGCGCCCCTGCCCGTGCCCTATCAGTGAGGCCATGTATTAAACGAAGCTCTTGGGTGGTTAACAACCGTATTGAGTGGTATCATGTTGGGTGTCGAACGGAGCTCTTGGCGGTATGACAAAGTGCGTCAAACTGTTACGAGCAAAGGCAGAAGCAAAAAGCATGGACCAACCACAGACTCGGATCAGGTCTGATTGACGCACTTTGTCATACTGCCACACCGTGAGCAAACAGTCAGATGATTCCAAACCTTACCCACGAGTGCTAGCTTCTGCTGCTGCTGTTGGTGCTGCTGCTGGTGACTGTGGGGTCCTGGTAGCGCGTTCATCATGGGTGGGTGCCACACACCAACGTCGGAGAAGGACACTGCTCCCACATACGAGGTCGACGGGGTGCGCGGGGCCTCGTCGATCGCCATCACCGAGGGCTTGGCATATATTGCTCGTCATGTCATATGATGCAATCTGACTCTGGCGAAAGGAGGAATGAAAACGCGTTGGATGACGTGAGCGGCAACATAGGGCCTGGGAGAAGTTGCTCGCCATGTCATAGGATGCCATGCGACTCAGGAGAAAGGAGGATTCAAAACGCGTCGGATGACATGGAGGGCAACATAGGGCATGGCACAGATTGCTCGCCAGGTCGCAGGAAGCCATTTGAATCAAGAAATGAAGATTCAAATGCGTGTCAATGACGTGGCAGGGCGGTGTCTGCCAGAGTGAGGGCTTCAGGGTTTAGGGTTTAGGGTTTAGGATTTTTAGGCTTTCAGGCCGGACCATGACCTCGGCGGCGCCCATGTGCACCATCACCGCCCCGCCCGCTCCGGCCCCCGCCCCCGCGCCGCCGCTCAACCTCCTGACTGTTTGCTCATAGTGCACCCCTCCACCACCACTACCCCCTTGACCCCCATGACCCCCATCAAACGCCGCTGGCCATGCCCCATTGTCAACCCCTTGCCACCCCCCGTGATAGTGCCTGGCATAAGATGCTAAACATGTCACAGGGTGGCAATGAACTCAAGATATGAGGGTCAAATTGTGTTGGTTTTGGGCAACAGCATGTTGATTTTGGGCAACAGCATGATGTTTTTGGGCAACAACATGTTGATTTTGGGCAACAACATGTTGATTTTGGGCAACAACATGTTGATTTTGGGCAACAACATGTTGATTTTGGGCAACAACATGTTGACTTTGGGCAATATTTGCCAGGCCCTACCCCGCCCGGCTTACCCCCTCCTCCCGCCCCGCCCCCCTTGCCACTCCCCGCCGCCTCCTCCTCGTATGGGTATTCACCCTCAACCTCCTCCGCCCCTACCCGCCCATCGAACCCCAGCGCCCCGCAGCACACCACCAATGTGTAGCGGCGCAAGTTGGATTTTGAAAGCAGACGCTGAAAGCAGTTTACAACATCCTAGCCTCAAGCGCTGAAAGCATAGGCGCTTTGAACACGGGTGTTGATACTGTCAACCTGCAGCGCCCTACCGAGGCACACAGCAACAGCAGCCCACCCGCGCCAGCACCAATCATGGCAATGCCCGGCACCACTGCTCCGTCCGTTAGGGCCAGATTAAGGGGGGGCATATTGAAAAAGATATATTGGGCAAAATGCCAGACGGGAGCTAGCGGTCGGTTGTGACAAAATCAGAGCTCAGGTTAATCATGCCTGCAGCGCATGTTAGACCCACATTTCATGATTCCGATGACACCATGTGTCGTGGGGAGCACTGCATTATGTAGTACCTGCCCAGACGATGCTGGCCACGTCATCCAGCACATTGGAGACTCTCGTTTCTTGGGTTTAATTTAACCCTATGACGTGGCAGGCGTGATTCACGTGACCTTGCCGTCCGTCACGCTCTTCCCTGCGGTGACCCCGTTGCAGTGGCGCAAGTTGAATTTGAATGCAAAGTTTGAAAGCAGCTTCGCATGTTCTAGCTTCAAGCGCTCAGATCCAAGTGCTTTCAACATGGGTTTCATAGGGTCAACTTGCACCACCCTACCCCGTACACAACGACGACCACCCCGGCGGCGCCCGCCAGGCCCGCCGCGAACGTGAGCGCTCCGAGCAGCAGCGCACGGGCGTTCCAGTCGCGGAGCTGCCGCCGCGCCGCGACGCACCTGCACGCAGGGGCTCACACTCGTCCACTTTTCGGCTCAACGTAAGCGCTTTCTGCGGGATAGGGGGTGAGTTTAGGGTTCGATGAGGGGGTGCGCAGGGGGTGTTAAGTGGTAAAAACGTGGTGTTTAGGTTGTATTTCCTGTCAGAAACCGCTCAGGATGCGCTGGAAAATGGACGAGTGTAAGCCCCTGCCCGCACTGCGCCGCTGCCGCCAGCGCGGCGCCCACTCCCCCCATGGCGCGCCGCCGCCGCCGCCCAGGGGCTTACACTCGTCCACTTTTCGGCTCAACGTAAGCACTTTCTGTGGGATAAGGGGCGCGTTGAGTAGTTCCTCAGGGGGTGTTTGTGACATTTCAGGGGCGAATAGGGGGTGTTGAGGGTGTATTCTGTGGCAGAAACGGCTCAGTTGAGCTGAAAAGTGACGAGTGTAAGCCCCTGCCGCCGCCCCGCCGCGCGCAGCTGCGACCCCAGCGCCACCAGCGCGGCGTCCGCCGCTCGGTAGCACTCCGTAACCGCCGCGAGCTTATCGCACACGGCGCCGCACACCCCGCCCGCCTCCTCCAGCACGTGCACGGTGGCTTGCAGCGCCTCCACCTGGTTGTAGCGGCGCAAGTTGAAATTGAAAGCAAAGACTGAAAGCGGTTCGTCATATTGTATCGTCAAGCGCTGAAACCATAGGCGCTTTCAACACTGGTTTTGATACCGTCAACATGCACCGCCCCACCTGGTTGCGGCAGAATCCCAGCTGCCCCCGGTCCAGCCGCAGCGGCCCCGCCTCGAACTAGAGGCTTACACTTGTCCACTTTTCGGCTCAACGTAGGCGCTTTTTGTGGGCTAGGGGGTGCATTCAGGGGTTGTCTAGGGGGTACTCAGGAGGTGTTGGGGAGTATTTCATATTAGAAACGGCTCAGGTTGAGCTGAAAAGTGGACGAGTGTAAGCCCCTGCCCCGAACACCGCGGCACCCACCACCTCGTCCAACACCTCCACCGCCTCCGACGGCGACAGCAGCGATTGGGGTTCCCTGACGCCGCCAAACTCCGCGCTGCCAAACTCGCTGCTGTCATTCTCCCCGCTGTTGACCCCCCCGCCCCCCCCATCGATGGTATCGAGGCGGTCAAGCAGTCGCTGCGGTATGTGAGTCAGCCCGCGCAGGCGCCCCAGCAGCCCCGCACGCTGCTGCAAGTAGCCCCCGTTCCCCGTAGCGAGCACCTGTCCGAGCTCCGTGGCCCAGCCGCTGAGTACCCCGAACTCCCCGGCGATGCGTCCCGCCATGTTGAGGCGGTCGGCGGCCCGGAACGCGTCCTGCGTCAACGCGCCCACCGCGGCGTCGGAGGCGCCGCTGTTGCCACGCGTGGATGCCGCGGCGCCGCCGGCGGAGGGCTCCTGGTTCGAGGGGCAAGTGCATAATGCTGCTCGACGCGTCATAGGATGTGATTTTGAATAAATGACTTAGTAAACAAGGTATCAAAGCGTGTTGAATGAATATGTGGCGACGAGCTACTTATACATGTCCGTACCAGGGGTATGTCTGCTTCGTGCGCCACGCACCGTCTGAGGCCAGGGTCGCACTCATAGCGCCCGCCACATCATCCACCACGTGCTAGGTCCTCGTCTATTGAATTGAAATGACGTCAGATGGCGCGACACGTATGTTTACGTGCTCGCCACTTCATCCACCGCATGTCAGCCCCTGGGCTAGAGCTATCAAGCTGAATGTCGGCTTAGGATGTGGCGAAAGATGTTAGTAGCCCTCGCTTATCTAGTTCAATGACATCATATGACGCGGTGAGCAAAATTATGTAGTGAACGAAACAGTTTGGCGGCCGTGCCGGAGGCGCGTGGCGGCGGCGAGCGTGACGGGGATGGCCTGCTCCAGCGCACCGCAGAGCAGGGGCTTACAATCGTCCACTTTCCGACTCAACGTAAGCGCTTCCTGTGGGATAGGGGGTGCATTTGAAGGTTAATTAGGGGGTGTTATGGAGGTGTCAAAGGGTATGAGGGGGTGTCTAGGGTGTATTTTATGTCAGAAACGGCTTAGGTTGAGCTGAGAGGTGGACGAGTGTAAGCCCCTGCCGCAGATGTCGCCCGCGCCCAGGGCTGCCGCACTCATTCCCGGTGCAACTTTACTTGAGCATTCGTGTCAGGCCTCGTACGGCCGGGGCCTTACACTCGTTCCCAAGTCAGCTACACTCGGAGCACTCGTGTCAGGACTCTTATGGTGTCGGGGGTCGGGGACAGAATACAGCTGGCATGGCAGTTGAGCTGAAAAGGGAACGAGTGGCCAGGCCGGGTGGGAGGATGCGGGGGTGCGTTTCTGCGTTGTGAACAAGCAGTGCGGGAGCTGGCGGCGACGGCCCTGCCGACGGCGTCCACCAGCGGACGCACCTGCGCCGTGTGTGGCGTCACGCCGGCGCGCGCCGCGGCGGCCACCGCGTCCAGGCCCGCCACCTGCAGCGCCGGTCACGGGTTGCCAGAAGATGTCAAGAAGAGAAGAGACGGACCGTCCCGTTGACGTGGTTGCGAGTGGTGGCGACTTGCGAGAGGAGTGAAGCATGAAAGACAGGAAACAGGAGTGTTCCCGAGGTTGAACAGCCAGTCGAACAATACGTACGTACTACATTGACCTGCGTACCGGAGCTATTGGGACGCTCGGGACCCATCGCAGAGGCATGTAGATGACTACAAAGAGGGCACCCGCACCCTCACAAGTATTTTTCATCTCACGTACCGTTGTGGCAACGTCCGGCAGCTCCCTGACGGCGGCGCGGAGGTCCGCCGCCGCGCTCTCCGCGTCGTGTAAGCCCCGGACCTGCTTCGCCAGCTGTTTGCTGCCCCGCACCTGCACGCACCGGTACATTATGACGTCAGGGGTGGTGAGAGCGGGCTGGGCGACTTCACCCCGCGCCCCATTTCCTTTCATTTTGGTCTTATGTTCGCGCTCGGTCGTTTGTGGGGTTCGCAAGCTCACCTGCGGCGGCCCCGGCTTGTCCCCCCATCCCGCCGGCGCCGCCTTCGGCATGGCGGCACCGCTGGGGGGGCTCTCCCTGTCCCTGCTCCGTGCGAAGTGCGAGACCTGCTGCCCGGCGGAAAGGAGGCTAAGCCTGAAGCCTGCCACGTGTAAACGTGTGTTCACACGTGCTAGGACGAAAGACGATGAAGAGCGTGTAGCCCATACCATGCGAAACGTGTTTTCGACCGACCAAATCACGGCCGGACACGCGGCAAGATCCGCCAAGTTTGAAAGCGGACAAGACAGCGGGTGCCGACGCCGCGGCACGCGTCAACGCGTTTGCTCCTTGGCTCCTTCACGATTTGCGCGCTTGCAACGCATCAGCCGCAATACATCCGGCGGGGTCAAGGGTCCTCGCCCTCTTCCCGCCCCGTTCCCGCGTTCCTTCGTGCCGTGGCGGCTTGACCTCTCCCGTGCGTCGCTCAGATTCGTTTCACAGTTGTCATCGAAGGGGGCAGGGGTGCCGTCGACAAGGATGAGCGGCTCGGCGAGCGCGCGCAAACGCAAGACCGGGTCGGGGAACGGCGGAAGCGGCGGCGGCGTGATTAACGGCGGCGGCGGCGGCGGCGGCGGTGGGAGGCAGCAGTTTCGAGACCCGCGCATGAACCTGGACCTCGAGCTGGTGCGCGTCATCGGCATGGGCGCGGTGCGAGGCGGTGGCGTCGCATGCTCCCCGGGCACCGGCGACGTCGCGTACCCCGCGGCAGGGCTGGAATGTTGAGATGGAAGTGAGCGGCCAGCTGTGCACAGCTGTCACAGCTGTGCACAGCTGGCGACGTCACGGCGACCCAGGCGTCGGAGACGGAGCTGTTCAGGGCCGCATCATCACATCAGTTCCATGTTGAGCTCATCTGCAACACAATGTTTGCGGTAGACGATTTGATACGCTAGCGGGCAGAGTACCTATCAATTCCCGACGTTCACCGCCACATCAACGACTTTGACCGCCTTTTCTACCTCGTACGAGTACTGCGTGGGACATCCAGCTGTAAGTATGGGGGCCAGCTGACAACAGTACTTACTCGTGCGTCATGTCCCTGCCCCGAGGGCGCCGTCGTGGTCATCTACTCCCCGGCGCGCAACAAACAGACGGCGTTCCTCCACGCGCCCGCGCCCGGCGCCCCCGGCGTGAAGGAGTCCGCCTCCGTCTCCGCGTCGTCGTCGGCGTCGGCGCCACGGCAGGGGCTGACACTCGCTCACTTCACAGCTCAACTTGAGGACCTTCGGGACACATCGCTCACGCAAGAGCTCAACTTCAGCACCTTCGGGACAAATCCGCGGGTTAGGTTGGATCATGTGGGATACAATGTACGCTTAAGTTCAGCGGAAAGGGGGCGAGTAAGCTCAAGTTGAGCGGAAATTGGAACGAGTGTAAGCCCCTGCGCCGTGGCTGTCCAACCCGTCGTCGTCGTCTGTCAACAAACCCTTCGCATGCGTGGCCTTCTCGCACCCCGGCGGGAAGTTCGTCGCCGCGGGGGAGGTAGGACACCAGCCGGCGGTGGTGGTGTGGGACGCGGCGAGCGGCGAGGCGGTGGCGGACCTGCGCGGTCACAAGTACGGCGTGGAGCACGTGGCGTTCAGCCCCGTCAACGGCGACTGGCTCGTGTCGCTCGGCTCCGAGCACGACGGTCACGTGTGCCTGTGGTACGGTCTGCCGGATACTGCTCGCCACATCACAGGATGCCTGCTTACTCAAGTGACGAGGGCTCAAACTGTGTTGGATGACGGAGCAGGATGCCTGCTCTCTCAAGAGACCAAGGTTCAAACTGCGTTGGATGACGTGGCGAGCAGTATCGCCACTTCATAGGATTTCTTCTTACTCATGAGACGAGGGTGCAAACTGCGTTGAATGACGTTGCGAGCAGTGTCCAGCAGACCCTCGCTTGTGGGACTGGAGCGATGCGGTGCTGCTGGCGCGGCACCACGTGGGCACCGGACCGCTACGCTCGGTTGGGACCGCCACGTTCATCCGTCGTGTTTTGAACCCTCGTCTCATGAGTTGGATGGTATCCTGGCAGATAACGCTCACTGTTGTCATCAAACGGGTTTTGAACCCTCGTCTCATGAGTTGAATGGCATCCCTAAACCCTTAACACTACACCCTAAACCCTATACCCTAAACGCGTTGAGCAGTATCTGTTGGGCCCTCGCGATCGGCCACGTTCGCGGCGGACGGCAGGTCGTTCATCACCGCCGGGGCCGAGCACCTCAAGTGCTGGGCCATCACCGGCACTGCGGCCGGCGACGGCGGCGGGCGCGGCAACAATGACAAGAGCACGCTGGCGGTGGAGGGTCGCTCGGCAACGTTGGGCGGTCACGCGTCAAGCGAGTGGGTCGCGGTGGTTGACGGCGAGCCGCTCATCGCCACCGCCGCCGCCGCCGCGGTAAGGCGGTACAGGTTGACCCTATCAAACTCACGCTGAGACCGCCTTGAACTAAAGCGCTTGAAACTATAATATGATGTCCCGCCTTCAATTTCTGCTTTCAAATTCAACTCGCGCCGCTACACCACGGGCTCCGCTGCATCCCCCGGGCTCGGCGACGCCGCGTCGCCCCACAAGCCGCCGGGTTGGAACAATAAGGCCTTCGCCTTCGCCGCCGCCGCCGCCAGCCCCGGTGGCGGCGTCACGTACGCACTGTCGTCGAGCGGCATCATGTGCATGCTGCGGGGGGGCAAGACGGCAGGGGCTTACACTCATCCACTTTTAAGCTCAACCTGAGCCATTTCTGAACAAAATATACACCCGTAACACCCACTAATTCCCCCTACACACCCCCTAAACAACCGTTAAATGCACCCCCTATCCCACAGAAAGCGCTGAAGTTGAGCCGAAAAGTGGACGAGTGTAAGCCCCTGCAAGACGGTGGAGCGGTGGGTGGACGTGCGCGTGAAGGGTGCGCACGCGCTGGCTGCAGGGGCTTACACTCGTTCACGTTAGAGCTCAATTCGAGCAACTCCAGGACACATTCATGAGTCGATTTGAGTTATACGGTGGACGGAAGAGCGCAAGTTGAGCTGAAATGTGAACGAGTGTAAGCCCCTGGTGTGCGGCGTCCACCCCGCGGTTGGCCGCAGCGGCGGCGGACGGTGTGGTGCGCCTGTTCGCCACCAAGACCCTGGGGTACGAGGGGACGCTGCCGCGCCCGGCGCCGCGCGGTATGCACGGGGTCACCGATGCGGACGAGGCAGGCTCAGAAGTGTAACGCGTTCATCAACCTCATTTGATTCCCTCGACCCTGGTATACATTCGACACCTCCAACCCTCAACCCTTCCCTAGTTTAACGGAACCACAAATTTATTTGACTTGGTTAGCAGAATCCATTCGACACTAGCTGGAGGCGGCGCGGCTGGCCACGGCGGCGAAGCCCCCGCCCGGCGTGCGCTTCCCGGCAGCGGTGGCGTGCGCCTTCAACCCGGAAGTAGGACCTGCCAGATGTCGCTCGCCACGACGTTTGACTCCAGGAACGGGCGTTCAGATGCGTGTCGATGACGTGGCGGGCATTATAGCGTGTCGCAAGCTATCCTGTCGATGTTTCGTGACAAACTGAGCACTTGGTTAAGACGGGTAAGCACTTCGAAGTTGCGCGCGCAGATACAGCTGTGCCGACCGGTTTTTCCTGGCGATTGTCCCTACCCGGAGGGCACGCGGCTGACGGTGGCGTACGCCGACCGCTCGCTGTTCCTGTGGGACACCAAGGACCCCGCGCACGTGGGGCGCCTGCGCTCCTTCCTAGCGCACAGCGGCGCGGTGTGGGGGGTAGCACCGCTGCCGCCGGCGAGCTGGGTCCCGGGCGGTGCCGGCTCCGGCGCCCCCCCGACTCCCCCCGGCACCTTCGCTACGAGCTCCGCGGCAGGGGCTTACACTCGTCCACTTGTCAGCTCAACTAAAGCCGTTTCTGCCTCTCAAAATACATCCTCAACACCTTCTAAAGCCTGAACACCTCGTAAACACGCCCTGAATCCTCCCCTAAATACCCCCTAAGTACCCCCTACCCCACAAAAGGTGCTTTCGTTGAGAGCTGGAAACTGGACAAGTGTAAGCCCCTGCTGCGCGGACGGCTCTGTGCGGCTATGGCACCTGGGGTGGGAGGGGCGCGGCGACGCGGGCGGGGAGCCCGGGCTGCCGCTGCCCAACGCCGCCGCCGCCGCCGCCGCGCCGCGCCCCGTGCACTCGCGTGAGATGGTGGCAGGGGCTTACCCTCGTTCACCTTAGAGCTCAACTTGAATAACTCCAGGACATATTCATGCGATAATTTGGGTTATACGGTGGACAGAGGAGCTCAAGTTGAGCTGAAATGGGAACGAGTGTAAGGCCCTGGATGGTGGCTGTGCTGTATGCGGCGCCGGACCCGGCGCATAAGGCGGCGGCGGATAAGGCGTTTTCCGCGGAAGGACCCAGCGGCAGGGGCTTACACTCGTCCACTTTTCGGATCAACGTAAGCGTGTCGTCTGGGATTTAGGGCTGGTCAGGGGGTGGTTAGTGGGTGTGTATAGGGGTTAACGGAGGGTGTATAGGGTGTACTTATTTTGTCAGAAACGGCTCAGGTTGAGCTGAAAAGTCGACGAGTGTCAGCCCCTGTTTTCCGGCGGCGACGACGTGGTGTTCGCTGCGGCGGGGGGGCACGCGCTGCGCTGCCTCGCCGCGCGCCCCGACGGCAGGGGCTTACACTCGTCCAACTAAGCTCAACCTGAGCCGTTTCTTGTCATTGGCCCCATCTACATACACAGAGTATCCCACAAACGTGCTTACGTTCAGCCGACAAGTGGACGAGTGTAAGCCCCTCCCTGCCCGAAGGTCACGAAGTCGCTGCCGGTGATAAGGCGGGCAACGTGCGTATTTTCGACCTGGCCTCCCGCACGGAACGGATCCGGCTGGCGGCGCACGACGCGGAGGTGCTCAGCGTGAGCTACGGACCGTACGGGATGTCGAGCAACGGCGGCGGCGGCGGCAGGGGCTTACACTCGTTCACGTCAGAGCTCAACTTGAGCAACTCCAGGACAAATTCATTAGTTGAGTTGGGTTATACGGTGAACGGAAGAGCTCAAATTGAGCTGAAACAGGAGCGAGTGTAAGCCCCTGGGCGGCGGCGGCGATGGAGACATATCGTCCGACGAGGATCTCCGAGGCTCGTCACCTGCTCAACCGGCGCTCCGTGGCGGCGGCGGCGGCGGCGGCGGTGGCGGCGGCAGGGGGGTTATAAATGGGCACCTGACACCCCTGTAATGGGCACCTGACCCCCTTATGGGCGCCGTATCCCCCTATAATTGGCGTCTGCCCCCCCTATAACAGGTAACTTACCCCCCTATACTGGGCACCTGACCCTCCATTAATGGGCACATGACTCCCCTATCACAGCCCACTGACTCCCCTCTAATTGGCACCTGACCCCCCTCGGAGGCGGCGGCGGGATCGGGGGCGAGCAGCGCCTGGCCTCGGCGGGGCGCGACCGCATCATCCACCTGTACGACGCCAGCCTGAACCACGACGGCACGGCGGGAGGTCACCCGCTGGAGGCAGGGACACCAGAATCACGCTCGCTACCTCATCCGCATGTTATCCACGATATGACAATACAAATGAAGCTATGACTGATATCAACTGATATCAACGATTGATATTGATACTTACTGATTTATGATTGGTCGACAGGAACACTTTAGACTTTTCGACCAATGCAAAATTAGTAGATATCAATGATAGCAGTTGATGTCAGTCATAGCTTCACTTGTTTTGTCATACTTTATTCAGTAAAACGTCATCCTATGACGCGGCGAGCGGTATTGAAGTGGCCCGAGGTGGAGGAGACGGTGGACGACCACTCCGCCGCCGTGACCGCCGTGCGGCTGGCCGGCACCGGCGGCGCCGCCCGCCTGCTGTCCGCCGGCGCCGACAAGTCCGTGGTAGGGGCTTACACTCGTCCACTTTGCGGCTCAACTCAAGGCTTTCTGTGCGATGGGGGGTGCGTTTATATGGATGTTCAGCGGGGGG
>Ga0307489_10000180_pt1 | contig 34360 bp, 60 predicted proteins | sample SB12metaG_FD_202247 | JGI IMG/M metagenome (GOLD analysis project Ga0307489, IMG submission 202247) | Sea-ice brine microbial communities from Beaufort Sea near Barrow, Alaska, United States - SB 1.2 | ecosystem: Environmental > Aquatic > Marine > Coastal | place: USA: Alaska | collected... | reverse complement strand
GGCAGGGCGGAAGATGCTGTAGGAGTGCAGGGGACCGCTGTCACACTACGAGCAAACACTCGAGTTGAGCTGACGCGGGGTTGACGTGTCGCGCCCAGGGGCTTACACTCGCTCCATTTTCAGCTCAACTTGAGCTCTTCTGTCCACCGTGTAACCCACCGTAACTCATGAATGTGTCATGGAGTTGCTCAAGTTGAGCTCTAACGTGAACGAGTGTAAGCCCTGTGTGGGGCCCCGCCTTCTTGCCCCCCTTGCCGCCGAAGTTGAAGATGACGACGCCGGCGGTGATCACGGCCACCTGCACGTAGCGGCGCAAGTTGAAAATGAAACCAAAGATTAAAAGCTAATCAGCATAGATTAGCTTCAATCGCTGAAACCAAGCGCGGTCAACCCGGGGTCACCCGGGGTCAGTCTGGGGTCGACCCGCACAGCCCTACCTGCACGTACTGCATGAGCGGGAACTTGCGACCCGCCGCGATGCCGCCCACCATCACCGGCACCATCTTGCACGACTTGCCCAGCACCTGCGTGGCGAAGCTCACGTACCGCAGCGCCTCGTTGGACGCCGCCGGAGCGCCGGGCCAAACGCACACCCGTTCCAGTCCAGGCTCAGCTGTCAGCTCAACTCACGACGAATGAACGGAGCTCCAGATATCAGTTCTGAGCTCACGGATGGATCTTCCAGGTACCACGCACGCGGGACAACAGTGGCACCGCGGGCGCCACAGCTTTGACGGCTACTGATGCGTGGCATTACACCGTGATCAATGCAACGCCTGTTCACCACCCGCAGTCCCGCACCCTCCCACGCCTCAATGCAATCGAGCTGGAAAGGCGAAATCGTGCTGCGTGAATTGTCAGGGCCCGACCATCGCGAACATCTGGGTTACGCCGCTGCCGAGGATCTCCGAGACGGGCACCTTGACGCCGCTGCCGCCGAAGAGGAGGACGCCGGCGAGGCCAGCGAGGGAGTTGACGCCGCGCTCCACGATGAGGACCAGGAAGGTGGCCTTGAAGCGCTCGCCGCCGAACTCCTTGCGGTACACGTCCTCCATCCAGGGGCTTACACTCGTCCACTTTTCAGCTCAACTCGAGCGCTTTGTATGGGATAGGGGGTGCGCGGAGGGGTTGTGTAGCCCGTGTTGAGGGGGCATTAGGGGGTGTTGAGGGTGTGTAGGGCATTTGATTGTTTCAGACACGGCTCAAGTTGAGCTGAGAAGTGGACGAGTGTAAGCCCCTGCCTCCATCATCACGGCGCTGAGGGAGAAGGCGAAGAAGATGCCCGCGACGGCGAGCGCGAGTTTGGCCTCCGTGGCGCCGCCCGCCGCGGCGGGCGCGGCCACGGCCTTGGCCTTGGACTTGGGCGCCATCTCTGACTCGCGCGGTTATCGAGAGGCAGGAGTAAGGCGTCGGTAGATCAAATACTGCGCTGCCGTGCCGCGCCGGTCGCCTCACTTGACAACGCCGGGGTAGTTTAGGGTTATGCTAGACCCGAACCCTAATCTACAAGCCACTGAAGTGAGCTTGTCGGGTGTTACAGAGGTCACTGCCCACAAAGCAACCACCACACTCACGTGCACCCAGTTTCCCCCGCAGCCCCCGCCCAGCCCCCGCGCATCGCGATGGCGCCGACGCGCGTGGCGGTGCTGGCGCTCTACGTCGCCGCGGCGGCCGTGTGCATATGTGCCGTGCCACACGGTCCCCGGTGCCGGTGCCGCGGTGCTGGCACTGTTGCACACCAAGGAAGTCAAGTGCTTTCAGTATATTAAACAATTTACGTTCGACCTGTTTATGATGGTAGCCACATTGACCCATCATTTTAACTGCAATTTCTAATCTAGACTAAGTACGCGCCCTTCCCGTAAGGCAAAATGGTGCTGAACTCCCAAAAAGCACACCTTCTACGAAGATCCTTCTACGCCGGTACCACTGCCTTTTCTCCTTAAACTCCTGCCCTCCTCCCGTGACTAAACTATGAATTACTTCTACACAACATTGCCGCCACGGGGCTCAGGGATAGAACCAGTAGGACTTGGTGTCCTTGTGTTCCACGATGCTGGTCCGGTACATGAACACACCCTCTGCCGTGGTGTTCTCCTCCTCCGACGACTCGTCCAATAGGAGCGCCACCATGTCGCCGCTCATCAGCTCCACCTCGTTGCAGCGGCTCAAGTTGAAACTGAAGTGAAAGTCAGAGAGTAATCCATCATATGGTAGCTTCAAGCGCTGAAACCATAGGCGCTTTCAACACGTGTTCTGATACTGTTAATCTGCACCGCCCTACCTCGTCGTCCATGGTGAGGCGCTGCCACGCGCCGCCGCCCAGCGCCACGCCGCTGCAGTTCTTGGTGTGCAGTCCGCGGACCAGGCTGACGCCCGAGTGCGTGTTGGCCACCACGCTGAGCTGCTTGTGGCTGACTCGCTTGGACTGGTTCCCGCCGTGCCCGCGCCCCAACGTGTAGCGGCGCAAGTTAAACTTGAAAGCAGAAGTTGAAAGCATCATATCACACTTTAGTTTCAAGCGCTGAGCTCCAGGCCGTTTCAACGTGGGTTTCATAGGGTCCACCTGCGCCGTCCTACCAAGGTCTGCGGGCCGCCCGTCAGGAAGATCTCGCTCTTGTCCGGCCCCACCAACACACAGTTGTACCTTGGTGTAGCGGCGCAAGTTGTCATTGAAAGCAACATTTGAGAGCTGATCATCACATTTTAGCTGCAAGCGCTTCGTTTCAAGCGCTTAGTTCCAGTCACTTTCAACTTGGATTTCATGGGTTCAACCTGCACCGCCTCACCTGGGCGCGTTCACCGCCGAGGTGTCCATCTGGGTGATCTCCATGGTGTAGCGGCGCAAGTTGAAATTGAAAGCAAAGTTTGAAACCTGTTCATCATATTGTAGCTTCAAGCACTGAAGCTGAAACCGGAGGCGCTTTAGATACGGGTTTTGATAGTTTCAAGCTGCACCGCCATACCATGGTGTGCCGGTTCAGCCCCGCGGTGCAGTGGCGCAAGATGAAATTGAAAGTAAAACTTGAAGGCAGCTTATCTCATTTCAGTTTCAAGCGCTTGGCTCCAGGACCTTTCAACATGGGTTTCATAGGGTCAACCTGCACCGCCCTGCCGCGGCGCTGAGGTCCCGGCTCATGTGGTGCGCCAACGTGCTGAGCTTCAGGATGTCCTTCTGCAGCATCTGCAGAAACTCCTTCACGCTCACGTTGGGCATCACCTGTCAGTAGCGCCTGGCTCATATTGCCCACCACGTCAGTATCAGTACGGACCTGCGGAATCATGTGCTACGAGACTCGCATCTAGGAACCTCAATGGGGCTAGACGCCTCAATACCAAACCCTGGGCAAACGGCAACGGATACACTGTCAGCCACGCATGTCAAGCGCACGCATTTTTGACCGTCGTTTCTTGCGTCAAATGGCATCCGATGACGTGGTGAACATCTGCCGGGCCCTACTTGTAAGTCGTCGTGCTTGAACGGCACCCCCGTGGTCTCGATGTTCAGAATCATGTGCTCCAGATGTTGCCGCTCCCCGTCATCCTCGATCTTATCATCCTTCATGAAGCCGCGCAAGTTGAATTTGAAAGCAGCAGTTGAAAGCAGAATGTCACACTTTAGCTTCAGGAGCTGAGTTCTAGGCGGTTTCAACGGGGGCTTCAAAAGGTCAACCTGCACCGGCACACCTTGAACGAATCGTACACGAACGCCCCGGTGACATCCACGATGGAGGTTGCGACGCCGACCATGATGTAGCGGCGCAAGTTGCAATTGAAAGCAAAACTTGAAAGCAGTTCATCACACTTTAACCTAAAAACGCTAAGATACGGGTGCTTTCAAGGTGTGATTACAAGGGTCAAGCTGCACCGGTCCACCATGACGATGCACGACAGCAGCGCCATCATCGCCGTGTACAGGTCCGCTTTGCCCAGCAACCAGGGGCTTACACTCGTTCCGATTTCAGCTCAACTTGAGCTCTTGTGTCCACCGTGTGACCCAACTTAAGCCCGGAATGTGTCCTGGAGTTGCTCAAGTTAAGCTCTGACGTGAACGAGTGTAAGCCCCTGCCAACAACCCCTTCGACTCAAATTCCACCTTGACGCCGCGCAGAGACACCAGCGCCCCGTTAAGTAGGGCACGGCAGATATTGCTCACCGAGTCAACCAATGGCCTGTGAACAATCGTTTTTTTAGCTCAATGGCATCCTATGACGTGGCGAGCAATATCCGCCAGGCCTGCCATTGAGATCGAACTCACCCGCGGGGCCGGTGAAGTACGTGCTGTCCATGGCGCCCACAAAGTAGGGCCTGGCGGATGTTGCTCGCCACGTCATCTAACGCAAGTTGAAGCCTCGTCTTTTGAGACAATTGGCACCCCATGACGTGGCGAGCAATATCGTCAACACGTCATCTCACGCAAGTTGAAGCTCGTCTCATGAGACAAATGGCACCCCATGATGTGGCGAGCAATATCCTCGACACGTCATCTCAGGCAAGTTGAGCCCTCGTCTGTTGAGTCAAATGGTACCCCATGACGTGGCGAGCAATATCCTCGCCACGTCGTCTATCGCAAGTTGAACCCTCGTCTCTTGAGTCAAATGGCACCCCATGACGTGGCGAGCAATATCCACTCGGTCCCTACCACAAAAGACCCCAGGGAGTTGGCTTTGACCAGCATCGTGGCTTGGGGCTGGAAGTTGAACGGGTCCGCCGCGCTCATCGGGCGGAAGTTGGAGAACGTGAACTCGATGTTCAGCCGCAGTCCCGTGATGCGGTACGACGGGTAGTTCCCTGTAAAGTTCGCCGACACGCCGCGCCCAGCAGCCAGCGTGCAGGGGCTTACACTCGTCCAGTTTTCGGCTCAACCTGAGCCGTTTCTGACACTAAATACACCCTTACTCCCCCCTATAAATACCCCCGTACACCCCCTAAACACCCCCCAATAACCCCTACATGCACCCCTCATCCCACGGAAACCGCTTACATTGAGCCAAAAAGTGGACGAGTGTAAGCCCCTGCCAGCGTGTTGGGTGAGTCCAGCTTCAAACCTTTGCCGCCCAATTCCACCAGTTCCTTCACCCAGGGCCAAGTCATTAATGCATGCCGCGTCATACTTGTAAGTTTATTTTGTATGGTTTCGTTAGTGCATTGTGTTCGACCATTAGACCTGTCACAAAGACGATATGAAATCATGTGTTGAGGGCCCGTGGAGTGCATGCAAGCACATAAGCATACAAGTATACAAGTATACAAGTATACACGTACTCCCGTGCACTGTTAGCAAACAGTCTTGACATGCCCGTACCTCGAGCGTGAACGTGGGGTAGCGCTGGCTCGCGGGCCCGTCCAGTTTGAATGTGTCGTGTTCCTCGCCCAGGTAGTTCTGTGTGTACACCACGTCCGGCGCAGTGTTCACGCCCCAGGCAGAAAGGTCATTGATAACACGCAGTCGACCGAGATCGGAGCATGACTTACCTTGAGTGAGCATGCTGATAGACTACAGATGCGCGGAGCCGGCTAGTCGATTCAACGTCGGTCAAGTGCTTGTGCTTGTTCTCAACAACCCCCGTGCCAGGAGGTGACGTAGGAGGGACGGAACTGGACGATTAGGCTCTCGGTGTCGGACGGGAAAAAGTTCTTCGGTTCACCCACGTCTTGCACCTCGCACCAGGGGCTTACACTCGTCCACTTATCGGCTCAACTTAAACACATTTTGTGGGATACGTTGGATACCTGATTATCGCCCAGTCTATTAGACAGGGGGACACGGGCAGGTGTGACCAAAACGGCTTAGGTTTAGCTGAAAAGTGGACGAGTGTAAGCCCCTGCCTCGCATGTGCTCATGTCCGTGGGGTCCGTGCACGTCCGCTCCCAGTATTTCTGCCTCATGTGCGTCCCTATGAACGCGCTCGCGTCGTCCACTTTGGTAATCTGCGGCGTCGCTAGATAATTCGCGCATCTGTTGTTGATATACGGCCCCTCCGTCACGTACGGGTCGCCCGAAAAGTCGGTGAGCGACGCGTTGCAGTATTCGGCCGTACTTTTGTCGAAGTCAGTGAGACGCGCGCCGTTGTCGACGGTGGTCGCGACGTACACCCGCGGCTTCTCCTTCAGCATGTACGTGTGCCCGCCAATCATCGTCACCTTGGCGTAGGGTGTGTGCAAACCGTGGTTGCATACGCGCGGTGAATTACAGTAATGTAAACTGTGTGGTGGACGATGTGCTGAGCACCGGTACTGGTACACTCCCCCCACAATCTCTTCCCTCGTCTCTCCTGTCCCCGTCGTTGCGAGATGGCTGTACCCCCCTACCGTGGAGTAGACGAGGATCGATGCCATGAGCGTTTTGTGGACGTACGACAGGCGCGCGTCTGAGATCTTGACCACCTTGAGGGTACGGTAGGACATCATGTCGTCCCATATCTCTTTCAGACCCTCTTTGATACCCATGGCGAGTGACGCGTCCTCCTGCTCAGAGGGCCTGGCAGATAATGCTCGCCACGTCATCGACACACACCTTAAACTCTCGTTTCTTGAGTATTCCCCCTAACCGCGTCTTGAGTTGAATGGCACCCTATGAAGTGGCGAGCAATACCTACCAGGCCCTTTGCCCGCCACGTCATCAACGCACATTGTGAACCCTTGTTTCTTGAAGCCGATGGCACCCTATGACGTGGCGAGCAATATCTGCCAAGCCCTGCCTACTCCGCGCGCGGAGAGGGGCAAGCTCAAGTCGAGCGGTTTGAAAGCGAAAGAAATGTCTTTCGCCGCCGAGTTACAGCAGAGACGCCGCGGTGGGCCGGGCCGTGCCGAGGATATCCGTGGGCAGGGCAGGCTCGCCTCGTCGACGGGGACGGTGAGGGTGGCGAAGTAACCGGAGACGCAGCGAAGGAGCCAAGGCCGCCGTCCTGTCGCCCTCGATATCGATGAAGATGGAGAGTCGAGTCAGTCTCTTGAGCTCGGAGGTGTCTCGCGCGTCGCGTCACGGTGGCGGGGGAGCGGGACGGAGGGCTCCCTTGAGGACCGAGCTCGCACGCGCGGACCGGCGTTCGATGGTTAGAGACGTCTGAAAACGTGGCACGGGCGCGGCGCGGAATGGCGTTGGACGGGGAGCGCGAGTGGTGGCCGCGGCCGGCTCGCTGCGTTGCATTTCAAAACCCTAAACCCCGAACGATAAAAACCTAACTTGAGGGTGTTACAGACTGGAGGTCATGTCAGGACACAGAGGTCTGCGCCCATGAACCAACCACCACATTCAGTGCAGCGGTCCGCGCGACATCCAGCCTCCCCAGAGCCCCCTCCCAGCCCCGCGCGCCGCAATGGCGCCGACGCGCGCGACGCTGCTGGCGCTCTGCGTCGCCGCGGCGGCCGTGTGCATGTGCCACGCGGCCCCCGATGCCGGTGCCGCGATGGCGCCACTGTCGCACACAAAATCACCAGCGGGGGAGGTGGCGCACTCCGAGGCGTTCCTGGGGTTCATGAGGGAGCACGGCAAGGACTACTGCCACGGCCAGCGCAGCTGCGAGGTGTCCGTCCTGCGCGAGAAGATCTACAACCTCAACAAGGAGGCGATCGATGCGCACAACACCGACCCCGGTCAGTCAAGTCAATCTTCCCTCACCAAATTGTGCCCCGAACAAAAACCCTTCAGCGGGATTTGAGCGAGGGAGGGGGAGGGGGGAGGTGACGTCTTGCCTGCGCGACGCGCGGAGCCTCCCGCTGCGCGCGGCAGCGGTGTCCAATCCCCCTTCTATGACCTCTCCGCTTCGGCCGCCCCACTCCATAACGCCGCCCCCCCCCCGCCACCCTCGTCTCGCCCCGCCTGCCTCACCTCGCCTTCCTTCTACCTTCAGTCGTCCCAACTGCCTCACCTCGCTCTCTTATCCGCCCCCCTCCTCTGCTGCAGCCCGCTCGTTCAACATGGGGCTCTCCCGCTTCATGGATCTGAGCGAGGCGGAGTTCGAGAAGCTGCACCTCAAGTACCGCCCCACATCGGCCAAGGCGGGGCCCGCGCCCAGCCCACCGCTTCACCCACAGCCTTTCGTTTCAATCCCTCGTTTCCTCAGCTAAACCACACCCTGCGTGACATGGCGAGCGTTCTTTAACAGTTGACCCTCGAGCGTTATTTCGCCACGCCTGTCTGTCCCTGCTGACCGTTGGCCCATAGTGTACCGGCACTCGACGTCCACGCCACTCCGTGCCACTCCCGTGTCTCTGATAGATGTTTGCCCAAAGATCCGGGACTTGCACATACAGCAGAAATTTTGATGCACCATCCAACGCATTTTGAACCCTACGAGTAGTCTCTTGAGTTTCATGTCATCCTATGACGTGGCGAGCAATATATGCCAGACCCTGGCTATCGGTGGCGGCTGTGATCAGCGAGCTGGGTGCTGCTGCCGCGAACGCTGCCGCCGCCGGCGTACCCGTGGAGCGCTCCAAGTTTGCCACCCTCCCCGAGGTGGTGAGGCCGTGCCAGATATCGGCCGCCACGTCATCGACACGAGTTTGGAACCGTCGTTTCTTCATTGAAATGGCACCCTTTGTGGCGAGCATGTGTCACTCGTCCCTGCCATGTCATCAACCACCTTTTGAGAACTTCGCTTCTCGATTCGAATGGTATCCTATGACGTGGCTAGCAATATCTGCCAGGCCCATTGCCCGCCACGTTGTCGCCACGCATTTCGACGTGGCCACAGCAATGTCTGCCAGGCTCTATCTCAAGGTGGGCGTGCCCGGCGGCGCTAAACTCGGCGCGAGCGCTGGCGCCTCGGAGGATGTGGCCACTGAGCTGGCCGCGACCGCCTCCGCCGCCACCGCCGCAGCCTCCAAGAGGGCCGCCGCTACACTCGGCGTTACAGCCGGCGCCTCCGCCGCCTCCAAGCGGGCCACCGCCGGGCTGAGCGGCGCCGCCTCCGGGTGGGCGGCGGCTGCGGGCGCCGGCGCCTCCGAGGGGGCGGTAGGCGGTTTGGGCGACGACCTTCCCGCGAGCGCCGCCGACTCCGAGGAGGTAGCCGCCGCCGCCTTCTCCGCCGCGGCCGCCACCGCCGCCGCCGCCACCGCCGCCGAGGCCACCGCCGCCATCTCCAAGACGGTGACCGCCGGGCCGAGCGTCGCCACCCCTGGCTGGACGGCCGCGGCGGGCGCCGGCACCTCCGAGACGGCGCCCGCCGCGAGCACAAGCGCCGGCGCCTCCGAGGGACCGACCGCGGGTTTGGGCGGCGATCTGCCCGCGACGTTCTCATGGACGGACCCCCCCGCCGGGTACGGTAAGGTGATCGGCGCGGTGCACGACCAGCAGGACGTGTGCGCCTCGTGCTGGGCGTTCGTGACGGCGGACTCCATCGGCGGCCGCTGGGCCGTCATCAACAAGGGCAAGGACCTGGAGGTAGGGACTCATGGATAGTGCTCGCCACGTCATCAAACGCATTTCAAAGCCCTACCCTAAACCCTGAACCTTAAACCCGAAACAATAAACCCTAAACCCTAGACCCGAAACCCTAATATGGTGCTCGCCACGTCACCAAACGCATTTTAAACCCTCGTTTATTGAATTATGTGGCATCCTATGACGTGGCGAGCACTATTCATCAGTCCCTATGTGGAGGAGGTGAGCATCAAGCAGCTGATGGTGTGCGACACGTCGGACAACGGGTGCAACACCGGCAACATGTACACGGCGTACGACTGGATCGGCGAGAACGGCGGCGTCTCCACCATGGCCGCCTACGACAAGGTAAGGCGATGCAGCTTGAGTGGTTGAACCTATTAAACCCACGTTGAAAGCGCCTGGAATCAGGCTCTTAAAACTGAAATATGATGGCCCGCTTTCACATGTTGCTTTCAAATTCAAGTTGCGCCGCTACGACAAGGCGGTGCCGGGAGAGGTACAGGACGACGAGAGCGCCACCTGCGACGCCGACGTGGCACTGTCGCTCACCACCCCGGGCATGTGCGACCTCAAGGTAGGAACCGGCAGACACTGCTCGCCACGTCGTCGGGTGCAGACTGGCATATGCTGATCACCGCGTCATCGGGTGCCATGTCATCGGGTGCCACGTCATCGGGTGCAGACATTGCCCGCCATGTCATGTGGTGCCGCCAGTCACAGGGTGCCATTAAGATCCATAAATGAGGGTAAAAAAGTGCGTTGGATGACGTGGCGAGCACCATCTGCCAGGCCCTGGCTGAAGATGACCGCCGGCAACGAGGCGCTGATGCTGGCGATCAAGACGGCGGGCCCCGTGGCGGTGGGCATCAACGCCAACAACCTGCAGTTCTACAGCTCCGGCATCATCGACGCCGCCAGCTGCCCGCCCGCGGGGCGCGGCATCCAGGCCATCAACCACGCCGCGCTCGTCGTGGGCTGGGGCTCCGAGGTAGGTCATGGCAGCTGTTGCCCGCTACATCATGCAACACGTTGTGAACCCTCGTGTCTTAAATGAAACGGCATCCTGTGACGTGGCGAGCCATATGTGTGAGGCCCCACTCGGAGGACGGCAAGGACTACTGGCTGGTGAAGAACTCGTACGGCGTCAACTTTGGCGAGAAGGGGTTCTTCAAGCTGGAGCGCGCCTCCCCGGACTCCGACTCGCTGTTCGGCACCTGCGGAATGCTGTTCGAGTCCGTGTTCCCCACGGCAGGGCCGGGACAATCGTTTCTTATGACAAAGTGCGTCAAAGAAGGTACGAGCAAAAGCAAAAGCAAAAAGCATGGACCAATCACAGGCTCGGATCAAAACCGTTCCGAGCCTGTGCGAGCCTGTGATTGGTCCATGCTTTTTGCTTTTGCTTTTGCTCGTAACACTGAGACGAACTTTGTCATACAAGACAACACTCCCTGTCCTGTCACCCTATAAACTGTCCCCATGTGAATAGTGTACCTTTGCATTACGATGGAAAGTTGACGATTGGTGAGGCCCCACCCGATGGTTGTCAAGGCGGGCGGGGATGACAAGGACGTGAAGAGCCAGTGCACGGAGGGCAGCGTCTTCAAAAAGGAAGGGCCGTAGCAGATGTTTCCCGCCACGTCATCGACACACAAGGCCCGCCATGTCGTTGACATGTGTTTTCAGCTCTCAATTATTCTTGACTTGGTTGGCATGATATGACGTGGCGAGTGATATCTTCCCGGCTGTATAAGAAGGATTACTTCCGCAACGAGGAGGACAACCCGGGCGCGGGGGCGTTCGCGACGGCGGCGGCGATGGCGGAGGCGGACGCCGCGGTGGCGGCCGCGGCGGCGGCCAGCGCGAGCGCCATGCTTGGGAAGGTGCTCAACGTCGCGGCGCCGGCGGCGGATGCCACGGCGCCCGGGGCGGCGGCGGCGGCGGCGGCGGCGGCGGAGGGTGAGGGGGCGCCCGGGGCGAATGGCGCCGCCTTGCTGCGGACGGGTGCGCTGCTGGCGGCGGCGGGCCTCGCCATGCTCGGCTTCCACCACACCCGGAAGAAGTCAGAGGAGGTCGAACAACTACTGCCGTAACTACAAATACAGTAGACGCTTAGAGGATGGGTTCCTCTCATCTCCTGGGCCGGGCGCGACATCTCTGTTGACTTGTTTCATTTTTTTTCTTTCATCTCGCAAAGTTTTAAATGTAGGGTCTGAGATGTTGTGTGTAAACTGTTGCTAATCATCTTGTGCTGCTCTACGTGACGTGAGAACTCGTACCTTCGTATTATGAGGTATGCACCATCTCAGTCGGCCGTCCGAGGGCTTGTGGTGATTTCACGCCACCGCTGTCGCCGCGGTTGCTCTTGCAGCGGTGGCATTCGCGGGCCTGGCGACCGTCGCAGCCGGCCTTGTGGGCGTGTCAATGTCCGTGTCATCGTTGTATTGCCCTCGCTGTTCGGATGCATGTGTGCTGCGGCCGATGAGCTGTTCACCGCGACGTACGTCAGCGCGTGTCTGTACAGGGGGTTGCGCCGCGGCCGCTGGGTGTTCACGCCGGTGAGGCGCCGCTCTACTTGCAGCGGCGGCACTGGCAGGGACCGCAGTGGGGCTCGTGGGTCTTCCAGTGCGCCTCCTGGCATACGGGGTTGCAGTAGCGGGCCGTACTGAGCCCCGTAGCGGTCCGGCAGCCCTGGCACGCGCGGCTGGCGTCGGGAGTGCCGCATGCTGCGCAAGCACGGAGGAGCTTCAGGGCTTCGATAGCCTCAGCGTGGCCTTGCTTGGCGGCGGCCATCATGTAGATCTTCGCGCAGTGCGCGTTCTTGGGAAGCCCGCACTCGCCGTGCATGTAGCCCCGGCCGAGGTTCAACTGGGAAAGGAGGTGATCTCCCACCGCGGCTTTCTCCCACCACGCCACCGCCAGAGCGTCGTCCTGCTCCACGCCGTTGCCCTCGTGGCAGAGGCTGCCGAGGTGCCCTTGAGCGCGCGCGTGCCCTTTGTCGGCAGCCTTGCCGAACCACGTCGCCGCGAGCGCGTAGTTCTGCTCCATACCCTCGCCCGTGGCGTAGCACATGCCGAGGAGGTGTTGGGCGCCCGCGTGCTCTTGCGCGGCGGCCTTGCTCAACCACTTCGCCGCCGCCACCTTGTCCTGCTTCAGCCCCTCCCCACCGTCGTAGTAGAGGCAGGCGAGGTAGTACTGGTCCTCCGCCTTGCCCTTCCTCTCAGCGGGCCGGCGCAGCTTCTGCGCGTCCTTGGTCGGCGCCATCACGACCCCCTGCTTCAGATCCGCCGCGGTGCGTCCGAATCCACCGCTGAGTGTCACCTGGCGCTGATGAACCACGGCGTGCGCGGCGCCCTTACTGTGCTCCACGCGCGGTTGTGTGTGCGCCGCCTTTGTTGTGGAGGGCGAGCTCAAAATATTTGGGCACCGACCGACCACCCGACGGGCGGACGACATCGCTGCAGCTCGCTAGTGGCCTATTTCAAGTTGCAAATATCGGAGACGGCAACCCTGATGTACCCTGAACCGCTCGCCTGTTTTTTCTTGGCTCACTCCCACGCGCGCCTGCCGCCGCCGCCTCCATCAAGCCACCCCTTCCCTCGCGCTCCACGACGACCAACATGACGAATATCGACGCCCTAGCGCTGTGCATATCGTGCAGGGACGGCGACGCCGCGGCGGTGAGCAGACTGCTGCCTGCGCCTGCTGCCTGCGCGCAACTCAACCTGAGCGGGCCACGCTTCTGGGGGCCCAGCGGGGATATCATGAACTCACCGCTCATATATGCGGCCGAGGGAGGGCACACAGAGCTCGTGCGGATGATGCTCGCGCTCGCGCCTGACACCGACGTGGACTACATGAACGCAAACGGCCGCACGGCGCTGTCGGCCGCGGCGGAGTACCGCCACGCCGGTACTGTCCAGCTGCTAGCTGAGCTCGGGGCGAACTTAAACGCCGCGGACCAGCGGGGGGGCACCCAACTGCGCTTTCGGGGGACCACCCCACTGCGCTTTGCCGTCTCAGGGACCAACCCCGACGCGCGTCCCCGCGACCCCGACCCCGACGGCACGCGGCTGCTGAGCACCGTGCAGGCACTGCTTCGGCTCGGCGCGGGTACGTTGCGTCACCCCACACCCCCCACGCGCTCCCCCGCCCCTCCCCTCGCGCGCGTCCCTCCGTCTTCTTGGTCAACAGATTTTTCACAACTTCCCCACTACACAATCCGAGTCGTGACGTGACACCCAAGGGAGCACTGATCCATCTAACTGATAAACCCATGCACTACTCCCCCCCCCGCAGTCATCGACCCCGTCGACTCAGTGGGCTTCACCCCGCTCTGCATCGCCTGCGAGAGGGGCGACGCCGACGTTGTCATCGCCCTCCTGGAAGGCGGCGCGAACGTTGACTTCGTTACGCCGGCCAGCGACATGGACTACCCCGGCTTCACGCCGCTCATGTTCGCCGTACACCGAAACCGCGCCGGCGTCGTGCAGATGCTCATCGAGCGCGGCGCTGACGGCACTAAGACCACCACCGACGAAGCTCTCGGTGTCCTGGACGTGGGGTCTACCGCGCTCGACATCGCGCGGGTGGCCGCCGCCAACAACCCCGGCCGTGCGGAGTCGTTCGCGGTGCTGCGCCGGCGGTGCTGCGGCAGGTGCGGCATGACGTCCGCCGGCTTGTCCGCGACGACTCCGGGGCGGGAACGTCACCTCAAGCGGTGTGCCAGGTGCCCCGCCCGCGGCTCCAGCGCGTGGTACTGCGGGCCGGAGTGCCAGCGCGCGGAAGGGGTGGTGCGGCACCGCGGGGAGTGCGACGAGGCGCGGCGGGCGCGGCAGCCTGCCATAACTGAGGTCTGAGCCGGGGACGAGCTGGGGTACGCGTTTAACGGTGCCCACTAGACGCAGATGCACAATCTGAAATACACTTGACACGACTGATGCTGTAAGATCCTGTCGTATCGTCCTCGGGGAGTGGCGCTGCACGGTCGCCGGGGGCGGGGGACCAGCGGTGGCACAGACTGCAGCACAATAAACCGTTGGTAACGACTGAACAGAACAATGCGCAATTGGCACACTCGAGGCACATGCACTTCACATTTCAACATTGTAATCGCGTTGCTGATGACTTACGACTATCACCAAAGCTACGACATTGCCCACGATAACACGATACATTATATCACTCTTCCTCGTGCATCACCCGCATCCTCGTCCTCATGCTCCTTCATGTCCCCGCCCGCGCCGCCGCCTCATCCTCCCCTCTGCCCGCGTCCGTTGTTTAAGATGGACACAGAATTCTCGTATGATATCTTCGAAGTGTCCACGCCAACTCGCCTCATGACCCTGAGCATCCATTGCGTCCGCCCCTCAGCATCCATTGCGGACGTGACCGTGCGGCGCGCTTTGCTCCAAGTAAGTAATTGGTTTTCGTGTGCGCGGCGCAACAAGGTGATATCGCGAGTTTCGTCGTGATGTTGGTTTCATTGGATGTCCGCAGCTATCGGGTAGCGTTCAATCATCTAAAGGCAGCAGTACTCGTATGTTTCTCCGTGTTAACCGTCTGACGTTGTCAGACTGCAGCAATTTCTACCATCAGTCAACCGAAGCGTCTCTCTCTTACTCTCACGGCGGCACATCAAGCGGCGGCAGCGGCGGCGGAGGCGGCGAAGCAGGCGTACAGCGGCTTGTCCGCCACTGCGGCGTAGTACGCGGCCACGGCGGGGATGGCGCCGAACTCCCGCACCACCGCGGTCAGCTTCGGGTACTTGTCCGCGCTCAGGTAGTCCAACATGCAGAGCCGGTGATTTCCCCCACTTATTCATCTGTTTGCAATGTTAAGGCTAGAGAGAGAATGAGACGCTTCCACGTGTATAAGGAAGCACCAGGCTCTCACCTTGGGCCCCGTGAGAGAGAAGAGTATGCCGCGTGTACTAGAAGGAACCAGGCTTTTGACCGCCCCGCGTGTTTACAACGTGGTTTGCAATGTGGTTGATGACGCGGCGGGGATTGTTGACGGGCCCCGACCGGCGGGACCCCGTCGTACCAGCCGCAGCGGATGAAGTTGAGCGCCCAGAACGCCCATAGGTCGGCGATGGTGAAGGCGCCCTTTGTGTAGGGGCGGGATGGAGACAGTTTCCGATGTATGCAGGGGCGGAGAGAGATGCTTCCGCTTGTATCCGGAGGCACCAAGGCTTCGCCCTGGCCCACTACTGTCCAAGGGCCCAGCATGCTCCCTAGTGGCTTTCGATGTAGGGGCGCAAATTGGAATTGAAAGCAAAACTTGACAGCATGAAAGCACTTCATCATATTTTAATTTCAAGCGCCGGACCCAGGCGCTTCTGACACGGGTTTCAAGTTGTTACCGCCGCGCCTTGGGGGTAGCCACGATGCGCCCGCCCTCCGCGGCGACGCTCTCCATGTAGGAACAAACGAAATTTGCCAGCCTCATCATCGACACGCATGTAGAACCCTCGTTTGATTTATTAAATGGCATCCTATGACGTGGCGAGCATTATCTGCCAGGCCCATTGCCCGCCCGCCGCCCCGTCATCGATACGCATGTCAAATTCTCGTGTCTTGAATAAACTGGCATCCTGGGAGTGGCGAGCGGTATCTGCTAGGCCCACTGCCCGCCCTGGCATCGACAGTTCGAATGCATGCTGAACACTCGTTTCGGGAGTAAACTGGGAGAGCGAATGAGAGAGACTCTTCCAAGTGTATACGGAGGCACCCGGCTTTCGCCCTGCCCCCCGTGAGCTGTGCATAGTCACGGAGGTGATCGATTGCCGTTTAGGGTCTTGTCCCCTTTCTTGAGTCAGCTCGTCGGCCGAAGCTTAATAATTAAGCTTCCCACGCGAGTTGACTCAGGAAAAGGGACAAATCCCTAAACGGTAATAGATCACCTCCGTGAATATGCAAAGAGCGTGTCAGGCCGTACCTCGATCTTGGCGAGCAGCGCGGTGCACGCGCCATCCGCGGCGAACAGCGCGGCGTTCGCCGCCGCCTTCTCCGGGTCCGTCGCGTAGTGCCGCGTGAACCGTGCAAGCCGCGTCATCCACCGCGGCATAAACCCTCGAGTGTCTCACGGGGGCCAGGGCACGGGGGACAGTACGAAAGCCTGGTGCCTCCGTATACACGCGGAAGCGTCTCCATCTCGCTCTCTCTCTCACGGGGGCCAGGGCAAAAGCCTGGTTCCTCCTTGGACTATCGCGTTAACCAGCATCTGTAACGTTGCGAGTCGCGAATCGGGAGTCGACGCGGCGAGTATATTTACTACTGCGCCCCACCCCGGCGCCCATTGAAGACACCAGCTTGGCGCGCATATCGTCGAAGGCCTCGATGATCTCGTCGCACTTGTACGCCGTCGCCCAGGGGCTTCCACTCCTCCACTTTTCCGCTCAACGTAAGCACTTCTTGTGCGATGCGCTGGGTGGCGTCAGTCTATGAGTGGCAAAAGCGGCTCGGGTTGAGCTGAAACGTGGACGAGTGTATGCCCCCGCCGTCGCAGCGTCCGCCGCCACGGGGTACATCGTCGCGCCGCCTGCAGAATACAATTGAAGTGGGTGTCCTGCCATAGAGAGAGAGAGAGGGAGAGACGCTTCCGCGTGTATAACTAGGCACCAGGCTTTCGCCCTGCCCCCCGTGGTTGTTCTTCGTTACAGTTGTTAAGTAAGTTAAAGTCGCAATGGTGCCGAGTGTGCGGGGGTAACTAGGCGAGGCGATGGTGAGGCGGATGCGAGAGCTGCGGTGGGCGAGGGTAGAGGCACCGCGGCGGCGGCAAGGTGCGGGAGCGAGGATCGCATAACATACTGCGCACCACGCGCGGTCGCACCTGTGACGACCACCTTGCCGCCCAGGTAGCGCACCAGCGCCTCCGTGTAGCGGTGCAAGTTGAAATAGAAAGCAAAAGTCGAAACGCTGATCATGTTTTAGATTCAATCGCTGGAACCATGCCCTTTCAACACGGGTGTCAGACGGTTGCAACGTTCCAATTCACATGTCGCAACCCACCTTGCTCTGGGTCATCTCCTGGCCGTCCACGTGCATGACGGGCAGCTGGCCCCACTTGGTCGAGGGCTTCAGCTCCATCCACTCGTCGAACGCCACGCGCTTGTCCTCCCACCAGGGGCCTCCACCTTTCGGCTTGAAGTGAGCAGAGAGAGACGCGTCCGCGTGTATGAGGAGGCACCAGGCTTCCGCTCTTGGCCCTCGGCCCCCGATGTACACACAGAGATAGACGCGTCAGCGTGTATGAGGAGGCACCAGGCTTCCGCCTTGGCCCCCGCGGGCTTCCACTCGTCCACCTTTCGGCTTGACTTGAGCACACTATGTGGAATACACTGGGTTGTTCAACGCACCACCGGCTCCGGTTGAGTTTAGAAGTGGAGGAGTGGGAGCCCGTGCCTCCCACGGCTCGCCGCTGAGTTGCAGCAGCAGGCGGACCGGCTCGCCGGTGCCGGGGAGGTCGAAGTAGGACAGCTGTCGGCGCCGCGCGGCCGGGGGCGGGGGGGGCGAGAGTCAGCGCGCAGCGCGCAGTGCCATCGGTATCGTTCGTGGATGGTCGAAGCGCGTGGACGGCGGAAGGGCGGAAGGGCGAAAGCGCGCGGAAGGGCGGCGAAATTCGGCGTGGGGCAGCCGCGTGGGGGTGCCGAGTGGAAAACTGGGAGCAACGACATTCGGACAAATGGGTATCGGGATATATCAGTATCGCGGTTTACCTTGCAGCCCTTGGGGCACTTGGATGAGGTGGCGCCCATTGCGTGAGTCTGAGTGTTGGCGGGGGAGCGGGCGAGGAGGAGGCAGAAGGCGCGGTGAGGACTGAGCCAGGCGAAGGTGGGGATCGTTGTTGTTTACACATCTCCACGTCCAAGAATGGCGGTTTCGAAACCAAAGAAACGGCCGCTCGGATAGTGGCGCTCAGCGCGGTAAAGTCGGGACAAAATGCCAAGGCCCGCCACGTCATCACGCGAGACAGCGCGCAATTGCGTGTTCGACTGCGCCGGGTTCTGGCACTTCCCGTCGCGGCGAGTTTATACTCCCCCGAAGTCCGGAAGCCCGGAAACATGGCGGCCATGATGTCGCTAACCGGCGTAACGGCGGCTGCGCCCGTCGCATGCCGCGCCCAGCGCGGAGGCGCGGAGTGCAAGGCGGCGGCCATCCGCCCGGCATTCCCGGGCAAGGCTTCGCTCAGCGAGTCGTTCGCGGCGCTGTCCGTGGGCCCCGCGCGCAAGCAGGCGCAGCGCGGCTTGAGCATCTGCGGTGCGTCCGATGCCCGGCGCCGTCGTCCGGCGCCGTCCCCGGCTACCCGTCCCCCGGGATTCTGAAAATAGGTTTTGTGGGTCACTGGTGGAGACTTCTGAGTGAGCGACGGAACGCATTCTGACTGCGAGTGCGCACGCGTTTGCGTGGCAGTGGCGGGCAGCCGCCTGCCCCCCGAAGGCCGTGAAGGGGCGGTTGGTAAGACGCGCGCGGGGGAACTGGGGGCGTTCCAAGCGCGCCCCCGGGCGCGTGCTACGTGGTTGTGTTTGCACGCAGCAGTCTTATCCATTTTTTTGTTGACACCCACGCTGAGTCTCGTCCTCTTGTTTGCGTTGCAACAGCGGCGGCGGAGGGTGAGTCGGTAATGAAGGCGACGGCGCCGTCCATCAACCAGGTCGGGTTCATGACGCCGCCGTCCTCGGGCGCGGCGCCCACGTGGGACGCCATCGTGGAGGTCGGGGGATCGCAGCAGTTCGTGTCCGAGGGTCGCTACTACGAATGCCACAGCCTCAAGGCAGGGGGCCTGCCTTGCCAGATGCTGCCCGCCACGCCACCGACCACTGACTAGCGCATTGAACCCTCGTTCGTTGAATCACGGTGTACCCGAACACACTCTAGGCCTCCTCTAAAGCCTCTGCCCCACGACGCATCCGTGCGCTATGAGCAAACTTACGTTTACACGGCATGCTGTGACGAGGTGTGCGGTATCTGCCAGGCCCTATATGAAGGGGGTGGAGCCGGGGATGAAGATCGCGTTTGAGCGCGTGCTGGCGACGCTGGTGGACGACGTGCCGACGTTCGGGATGCCGTACGTGACGGGCGCGCGGGTGGAGGCCACCGTGCTTGAGAACTTCAAGGACCGGAAGCTCATCGTCTTCAAATACCGGCCGAAGGTGGGGCTCTTCCTGACTGTTTGCTCACTGTGCACCGGTGTACCCAAACACTGTCACCGGTCAAATAAAGCTTCCAGGTACCAGCTGGAAAACCAACCACTTGAACTCAATCGTGCCATTCCCTGACTGTTTGCTCATGATGGATCAGTGTACCGGAACTCACCCGTGACCTACTCGTTTTGTCGAGCAACGAGAACGCATAGAGCTAATTCAGTAATGGTATCCAAAACTCGCCCAAGCTCATAATGAAAGCCTAACGCCCGCTGTATTTGTACTCGAATGACGCGGCGAGTACATTGTGGCCTCCGACCCTGCCGCGCGAAGCACTACCGGCGCAAGAACGGTCACCGCCAGCCCATGACCCGCTTCCTGGTGACCAAGGTAAGGCGGTGCAGCCCTAAGGTGTCAAAACCCGTGTTGAAAGCTCCTATGGTTTCAGCGCTTGCAGCTACGACGTGATGGACGGCTTTCAAGTCTTGCTTCCATTTTCAACTTGCGCCGCTACACGAAGGTGGTCAAGCCTGACCCAAAGGACTCAGAATGGCACAAGATGCTGACTTCGAAGCTGGAGGCCCAGTGAACCAGCAGGGGGTTAGCGGGAAGGGGTGGTGTCGGTTGGGGGCGTTTGGCGGAGGAACACAGGGGAGCGTTTTCTGCAATGTATGCGTCGTGCCTTACAATAGTGCCTCTATAGAGAGTCTTTTAATCAAGGTGCGCAATGCGAAAGTATTTGTCACGACGCAGGGGCGACATTCAAATTCGCACGTTTATTAAGTCTACACAGTGACATCCCCCCGCATGTCTTGACCAGCGTGATACTCGATTGTGAGAGGAGTGCGTGTCAGGGTAGCGTAATCAGTCCGCGATGCTCGACAAGTGATGCCGCACACACTTGTTGGAGGGGGCAAGTGTTCTACCGACGGCAAGTGTGAGGTCATGGGAAATCAGGACTTCAAAGTTTGCCCGCCTTGCAAGAGCGCTCGATACTGCGGCGCCGCGTGCCATAAAGAGGACTGGACAACGGCATAATAGAAGTAAAAGTGCGGCTTATCTGTATTCAGAGCAATAAACTAACAAGGAAACTACCAGTATCTCAGTCCCCAACCTACTAGAGTAGAGCTCTAAGCTGCTGTTGCGGTATTTATTTCCACGTGTATTTACTCACATGTTGTGTTTGCCCCGCTATATCTCCGGAGGCGATGTGCTTGGAGGCTCGAGGCGCCCGGGGAGATGGAAGAGCATAAATGAAGAAGTGATTTCGAGTCACAAGACTAGAATGAGACATGAAATACCACAGCACTGGCAAACCGGCGGAATGAAACATTGATCCTAGAGCTCTACCGCGACCACCCAGTGTGTCCCCGAACTTTCTCAGCGTCCGCAGCGTCTCGTCATCGCTGAACGCGTCCATCGCCTTGGCGCCGCTGTAGGGAATGACTACGCAGTTCTGGTGGGGGGGGCAAATGGAGATGGCGCGTGGCGCAGTATGGTCGCGATCGTTGAGTTACAGACCCTCGTTCATACATTTTTCAGCCTGCCGTGTACGGCAGGCTGATCTACACTGTAATCTATATGAGCGACCGTCTATTAAGTCAAGATAATCCAAATTTCCGTTTGCCCCCCCACCAGAACTGCGTGGGAGACGAGAGCTGATGAAGCTCAGAATCGAAGAGAATGTTACTCCGACGCACAGCGTTGCGCTGTGTGCGTCTGGGCGGCTCAAGGTGCACCGTTTTCATACAACCACTGCAGCACCTCCATCTGCCCGCGCGCTTCGGCGGCGTGACGTGCACGTCCCACGGGCAGTTGTGCTCCCGCGCCCACTTCAGCACCTCCAGGTGCCCTCCCTGAGCAGCGCGTGCACAGCAATTCCAGTCCGGATCCAGGTCATCCTCGCTCCACGGGCACCCTTGCTCCCGCGCCCAAACCAGTATGTCCAGGTACCCGCCCTCAGCGGCGTCGGCGCACGTCCATGCATTCCTATGACAGTGTTGCGCGCGTGCCCAAATCAGCACCTCCAGGTGCCCGCCCTTAGCGGCGTGTTCACAGGTCCCCTCGTTCCACGGGCAGCCGTGCTTCCGCGCCCACTGCAACACGCCAGATTCCCGTCAACCGCGATTCCGTTGGTCGTCCCCTCATCCCACGGGCACCCGTTCGCCTTCGCCCAAGCCATCATCTCGACGGACGCGACAAAGTCTCGCAGCACGAGCGGCACCGCGCCTCCCGTCCCCGCGCGCGGCAAGCCGCGGGACACCACCGCCGCCAGCCACGGCTTGCCCACCCGCGAGAGCAGAGCGCAGTCCGTGGGGTCCAGCTGATCGAGCACCAGCGAGATGAGATCGGACCACTCCCCGAGCTAGGGCCTGGCGGACACAGCTCACCAGGTCAGAGGGGTGCCATTTAACTCAAGAAACGAGGGTTCAAATGCGTCATGTTACGTGGAGATCAACATCTGTGTGGCCCAACCTCGAGCAGCGGCCCGAGCAGCTCACCTGGGGCGTCCTCGTCCTCGTCGCCGCCTTCCGCTTGCTCCTCCTCGCAGGAGGGTCACTATAGGAAGCACTCGAATGAAAAGAGCATTGCCTTCATACGAGTGACATTATTTGAAAGCGACACTCGTAGCTTCAGGGAGAACGCTCGTGCAGACGCGCGGACTCAGCTCGTCGACTCAACGTCGGTCGAGTGCTTGGTCTCATCATCCCCCTTGCATTGTCGCCGTCGCCGGAGTCGCCGTCGCCGTCGCCGTCGTCATCGGCGGCGGCGGCGGTGTCGGCGGCGGCGTCGGGGGGACCCCCCGCCAGCGTCGTCTCGTTCAAAGGAGCCCCACCGCCTGTCCAGCCGCGCCCGCACCCGCCCGCGCCTCGACCGCCGCCTCCACCGCAGCGCTTCTTAGCTCGTGTTTCCATGTTCACTCCCGCGACGCCGAATGTGACGCGCCGTGTTGTGAGGGCTAGCTAGCCCCGGGGGTTCGGGGCGGAGCTGCAGGCATTTGTGGGAAAGTAAATTAATCTTTCGCCGCGCTTCGCGCTGCTTAAGCTGCGGGCTGCGTTCACGCTGTGGTCCCGATGTTGGAACCACATTCAAACGCGCGACCCTCGGCGGCGGCTACCCCTCCCCCGACGAGAACGGTGGCGAACCCCCGCCCCACCAAGTCGCGCGCCGCTCTGGCGCGCCGCGCTGTCGCGTTCGTAGTCGTCCTCGCGCTGGCGACGTGGTACTTGAGTGACCCGGGGAGTGGGAGTGGGACGAGGCATGGGGCCCGCGCTCCAACGCATGCTGGCGCGGGCGCCGGCGCCGCCGATCGGCTGGCGGCGTCAACGTACGGCGGCGGCGGCGGTGGCGGCGACCACGACCATCATAACGTGCAGCAGATGGAGCATGGGGCGTCACGACGGGGCGGCGCGGCGGCGGGTACGGGTGGGAACGGAGGTAGTGGTGGGGGGGCTGGCGAGGAGGCGGAGGGGGATCGGACGTTCGGCATCAAGGCGGTGGGCATCTTCCACGTCTTCAAGAAGCCGCCGTGGGGCGGCGGCAACCAGTTCCTCATGGCGCTGGTTAAGGAGTTCCGGCGGCGCAAGATCAAGGTGGTGGAGAACGCCATCGCCGACAAAGTGCAGCTGTACATGGCCAACGCGGTGACCTTCAAGGTAGGCCAAGTAAAACATTGCCCACAACAGCAGCGTTACAGGACGCCATTTGACTCGAGATACGAGGGTCTACAACACGTCACAGGATGTCACGTAACTCAATACACGAGGGTCTGACATTCGATGGATGGCACGAGTTACGCTCGCCGCGTCATAATGATGTCATTAATCTCGAGATTCGAGGTCCAACATGACGACATGGGGTGTTGTCTCTATTCAAAGGTGGAGGCGTTCCGGGACGCCATGCGCAAGGCGCCGCCCGGCAAGAAACTGAAGTTAGTGCACCGGCTGGACGGGCCGTACTACTCGTCGCGGTACAATAAGGCAGGTCCGTGCAGGTTGACCCCAGGTTGACCCCAGGTTGACCCCGGGTTGACCCCAGGTTGACCCCAGATTCACCTCAGGTTGACCCCAGGTTGTCAGCGCCTGGTTTCAGCGCTTGAAGCTAAAATGTGATACGAGTATACCGCTTTAGATGATTGCTTTCAATTTCAACTGGCGCCGGTACAATAAGGACCCGCGTGTGGACGCGGGCAACCCGTACCGCGCGCGCGAGGACAACCGCGTGTACGAGGCAGAGGCTTACACTCGTTCACGTGAGAGCTCAACTTGAGCAACTCCAGGACACATTCATGAGTAAAGCTGGGCTACACGGTGGACGGAAGAGCTGAAGTTGAGCTGTAATGGGAACGAGTGTAAGTCCCTGGTACGAGGTGAACGGCGAGTTCGCGTGCGCGTCCATCTTCCAATCGCAGTGGAGCTACGACATGAACCTCATGCTCGGGCAGGAGCTTACACTCGTCCACTTTTCAGCTCAACCTAAGCCGCTTTCGTCACTAACTCTATCCAAAGCTCCCAGCATATCCTCCAGAAAGTGCTTACGTTGAGCCGGAAATTGGACGAGTGTAAACCCCTGTGCTCGGGTACAAGGTTGCGGGGCCGTACAAGATTGTGAACAATGCGGTGGACGAGACCATCTTCAACAGCGCGGGGAAGGTGCCGTTCGACCGCAAGCGCAAGATCCGCATCGTGGCGAGTTCGTGGTCCGCAGGGGAGCGCAAGGTGGGGCGGTACCAGTTATTTCATTTTACTGTATTTCCTAAGGAGATAAAGAGCTACCAGGTAGCTCTATTCGGAATTCCCGATTTAAACGTCCCCTAGTCTAGCTAGAGGAACCCCACCGTCGCTTGCGCCCTCGCCTGTTTTGGGAGTACTTGATGCCCGTGTTGAGATGGCTCATTTCAGCACTTGAAACTTTAGTATGAGAACTGCTTTCAAGTTTTGCTTTCAATTTCAACATGCGCCCCTGCGGTAAGGGGTTCAAGACATTCAAGTGGCTGGATGAGAATCTGGACTTTGAGCGGTACTCGATGACCTTCATGGGCAACATCCCGGACGACATCACGTTCGTCAACATCCAGCATCAGCCGCCGGTCACGTCAGAGAAGCTGGCGCCCGTGCTCAAGCACCACGACGTGTACCTCGCAGGGCTTACACTCGTCCACTTTTCGGCTCAAAAATCAACTTGGCTTTCCATGGGATAGGGGGTGCATTGAGGGGTTATTCAGGGGGTGTTTAGGAGATGTTGGGGATGTTGATGGGTGTTTAGGGTGTATTTTCATGTCAAAAACGGCTGAGGTTGAGCTGAAAAGTGGACGGGTGTAAGCCCCTGGTACCTGGCCGCCTCCTACCTCGAGCCCTGTTCCAACGCGCTCGTCGAAGCCCTGGCCAGCGGTGGGGCCTCACACTCGTCCCCTTGTCCGACTCAACTCCAGCCATCCTGTCCTATTGCCACTTGTTATAAGGTGTCCGTCGAAGGTGTTGAAGTTGAGTTGGCCTTGCAATCGTTCCCATTTCATCTTAACTTGAGCACCTTCGAGGGATCCTTTAAGTGGGGTCAGGGTCACGGGGGCCAGGGCGAAAGCCTGGTGCCTCCTTACACACGAGGGAGCGTCTCTCTCTCTCTCTGGGGCCAAGGCAAAGCCTGGAGCCTGCGTGTACACGGGAGCGTAACCCTCTCCCGTGAGGTCAGGGACAAAAAGGCTCAAGCTGATGTGAAGAAGGGATGGATGCCAAGGCCCTGAGCAGCGGCCTCCCGGCGGTATACCAGGTGGGCAGTGGGCACGACGAGCTGGTCAAGGGCGGGGGGCTGCCCTATAGTGTGCCCCAGGATATCCCCGCCGTGCTAGAGGAAATGGTGGCGGGGTACGAGGGGTTCCAGGACAAGATCAAGGTGACCTCGGTGTCGGAGGCGGCGGACGCGTACCTGGAGGTGTACGCCGGCTGCCTGGGGCTTCCCGTGTGAGTGGGCGGGAGACACGTGATGATAGCTCTGTGATTATTCGATAGCTTCGTTCAACATAAACGCAGGAACGGTGCGCTCCTCTCGCTAGAGCTATAATAATATTCTAGACGTTAAAGTAAGTGTGCCTCGAGGAGATCACCCACGCTATGGGTCCTAGCGGCGAGTCATGTGCCTCGAGCGACCACCTCGTGACCGATCCTATTATGCTATGGTCCACATGCTATGGTACACACTAGTACAGACTAGGGCGTGTAACCCTGCGGCAGGCCGAAGGGCGGCGGCACGCGGTCGGCGTGGCGCCAGATACGGCACATCCACTTCTCCGCCGTTGCTGGCATGCCCTCGCGAGAGGGTCATTGACAACTAGCACTCGAACGAGATCGGACGTGCCCGCATGAGTCATGAACTTACCTGCAAAGGGTGAATAACTGAATATGCATACAGATGCGCGGATTCGATTCGTTGGAACGCATCGTCTATCGAGTGCTTGTTCTCAATACCCCCCCTTGCCGCGTGCTCCACGCGCTCATCGAACGTCCCGTCCGCCGTGGCCGGGAAAAACAGCAAGCACTGCCCCTTCTTCGGCTCCACCTCAAGCCCCAGGCGCCCGAACACAGTGTTGCCCCCGCCGCCAGCGCCCGCGTCATTCAGATACAGCAGCAGCGTCGCCAGGATGTAGCGGCGCAAATTGAAATGGAAAGCAAAGCTCGAAAGAAGTTTCTCATAATTTAGGTTCAAGCGCTCACTTCCGGACGCTTTCAAGATGGGTTTAATCGGTTAAACTAGCACCGCCTGACCAAGGTCTGGCCACCGCGGTTGGCGTCCTCCACCTCCGCGCCGCGGTTGGCGTCAAAGTGCGCCGCCAGCTGCTGCCCCGCCTAGTAGTAGCGGCGCAAGTTTCGATTCAAAGCAAAGTTTATAGGCGCTTCATCATACGTCAGGGTCTAGCGCTGAAATCAGGCCCGGTCAAGCCGGGGTCAACCAGGTGACAACCTGCACTGCCCTACCTCGTACCGGATCACCGTCGGCGCCTCGAACGTCGTGCGCGCGCTGCCGGGCAGCAGCGCCCAGCTGCAAGGCCGAGTACATAACGCTCGCCACGTCACATGATGCCATTCAAGTCAACAAACCAGCAGGGCATATAACGTGGTGGATGTGGATGAAGTGGCAGGCATAATTTGCACAGCGCTCTGCCTCAGTGGCGCGAACGTACGCGCGCTCCCCCGCGCTTTCGCCGGAGAGCACACAGGAGGTGCTGGTTCGCATGCCCTGCAGCTGGGCCTCGCGCCACTTGACCCAGCCCCCGGCGGCGGCGGCCACCACCCCCACCAGTACAGCGTAGGTCCCCGCGCCCTGCAGCAGCAGCCCCGGGCCCGGGCCGTCCAGCAGGGGCTTACACTCGCTCACTTCTCAGCTCAACTTGAGCGTTTTTCATGATATAGGGGGTGCGCGTAGGGATTGTGTAGCCCGTGTTAAGGGGGTGTTAGAAGGTGTTTATGGTGGGGAGGGTGTTTTTGTGTGTCAGACACGGCTCAAGATGAGCTGAAAAGTGAGCGAGTGTAAGCCCCTGCCGTCCAGCTGCGCGCCGGCCAGCATGGACAGCGCCGCCCCCCACAGTGCGGGCCCCCGCGCGGCGCTGCTGACGATGTCACCCACGTCGTTGGTCCACCCCGCGTACACCGTGGCCCAGGGCCGCCCACAGCTCCCCGCCCCGCTCGTGTCACCTCAAGTGCCAGCTGTCGCTCATTCACTTGTGTCTTTCGTCCCTGAGCCCCCGCACCCACTCGAGTTATCCACAACTTGACACATACCTCGAGAAAGGATGCCCAAGTAGCAAGCTGTAAACGTGTAAAGTGGATCGGTTAGGGGGGCCGTGGCGGGCCCTGCCACTGGCGACTGGTCCATGGCACGCGTTTGCGCCGCGGCTACGATGCTGTCGCACTCGTCGGAGCTCAGAAAGGCGTCCACGAGGAACACGTCCGGCGACTGGTGCAGCTGCCGCAGGCCGCGGTAGAGGCGGTCTACGGGGATGTGGTCGTCCAGTAGCGACTTCTGGCCCGCGACTTCGGTGGCGACCCCGGCGCCGAAGCCCCCGCCCCCGCCGGCGCCGGCGCGTACCGACGCCGGGCTGCGAGCGCGGCGCCGACGCGTCCCGGACCGCCCGCGTGCGGCGCCGGCGGTGGCGGTGGTGGTGGCGGTAGTGGTGGTAGCGGTGGCGGTGGATGTGGCGGAGCGCCGCCCGTTGCTGGGACCGGGAGCCCGAGAGACCGGGGCGGCGCGCCCACTGGCGGTGGTGGTGAGGGCGGCGCTCATGGTCGCGTGTCAATGTGATACACCCGCGCTCGCCTGTCGGGGGGTCGGTTGGCTCGTGCGCTCTGTCGAGAAGCCGCTCAACAAGCAGTGCAGAGGCTGTTGGCGCCGACGCGCAGAGGGGATTGCCCAGTGCTGACGTGTCCAGCATTGTAAGCATTGGGATGGTGTGAAAGGCTCACTCCTCCGCGCGCGACCTTCTTGAACGCGCCTGCCTCGAACAGATGGTGACCCTTGCTCGATGCGCGGCCTACACGGCCGCCGCGCCCGTCGCCGCTCCCGCTCGCCGCCGCGCCGCGGCCCCGGCCAACGTCAGCCATCCCGGGGCACTCCAGCACCAGAGGCCACGCCATGCTACAGTGATGCGCGCCGAGTTCGTGGAGATCGACGCGGAGTCGGAGACCGCGCCGGGCGGTGTGGCGGAGGGTCGCTTCGGTCCCGACGCCATCCTCCTCGTGGGATTCACACCTGAGGAGACCAAGCGATGGCGCGCAGAGCTGGTAGGGCAAGCAAATATTACCTCCACGTCATCGTCAACCAACGTGTTCTTTGAGAGGAGGACGGGGAGAAGGAGGAGGGGCAGCAGGACATGAGGAGGGAGAGGAGGAGGAGGATGACGAGGAGAAGGAGGAGGAGGTGGAGTAGAAGAAGGAGGAGGAGGCAGCGGAGGAGGGTACGAAAAAAACGAAGGAGGAAGTGGAGGAGGAGACGGAAGAGACCCCTCGTTGCTTGAGTCACACGGCATCCTTGACAGACCAGGCGAGCAATATCCGCCCGGCCCTGGGACCTGGATGAGATTGACGCGCAGGTGGTGCGGCTGGTGACGTGCACCAAGGCGATGGTGGCGGGCCCGTTGGGCGCGGCGTTGGAGACGCAGCAGGTGCGTCATTACTGCACATTGTGTTGGATTACCATACTTGCAACAAAGTCTTTGCCAACAGCCTATCCGTGGGGTTGAGCTGGTCCGTGGGGTTGAGCTTGGTAGGTTGTGGGGGCACGGTGAAAACATGGCGGTGCCCTGTGCCTTCCTTCGCATCTTCCACGCTCCTCTCACCCTCTTCCGCCGGCAGGGGGGGCAGAGCGAAAGCCTGGTGCCTCATTATACATGCGGAAGTGACTCTCTCCTCTCTCACCCTCATCTGTCGCCATCTCCCCCTCCTCCCATACGCAGGAGGACGCCGCGGCGGCTGCGCCCGCGTTCAACGTGCCGCGAATCATGTTCTTCAGCGGCATGTTGGGCGGCGAGGTGGGGCGGTGCAGATTGACCCCAAATTGACCCCAGGTTGACCCCAGATTGACCCCGGGTTGAGCGCGCTTGATTTCAGCTCTTGAGTCTTACTATGATAGATTACTTTCAACGTTTGCTTACAATTTCAACTTGCGCCGCTACAGCGAGGTGATGCAGCTGATCGACCACTTCCAGAGCACCGGCATGGCACCCCCAGCTTTTGCGTGCGCCGTGCCCAACAACTGGCAGGGGCCCGCACAGCGCTGGAGCCAAGTGTACACGCGAACACTGGTGGATGGTGTTGATGTAATGGTCAGCTTGTGAATGCCTTGGGGTTCGATGAACGTGCGTGAAAGCCCAAATATTGACCTCCGATGATGCCGCGAGCCTAATGTAGACTACTTGCCAGACCAGATCAAGTGGATAGGAATGGTCTAATGCTCACCATGTGAGTGCCTTGGGCCTTGGGCTCGATATATACATCCTATGACGCGGCGAGCCTCTTGTACCTGCCCCCAACAGCTCGCCAGTGAGTGCCTTCCAGGGTTGGGGCTCAATGAACGTGACCAAAGATATTGACATGCTATGACGCGGCGCGGCTGATGTGCTCGCCCCTAACGGCCGGGACTCCATGGTGTCGGACCTGCTGGACGAGATTTCCAACGACCACCGGGAGATGGCGGCGAAAGATGCGGCGGAGAACCCGTCGGCGCCTGAGGGATATAATGAACAGGTCTTCGGGACGTCTTCCTGAGCAACCTGTAAGCTTGAGGGATATGATGACCGGGTATTCGGGACGTCTGAGATGGTCGAGTCAGCACCATCGCTCGTCTGAGATGTCTCCTCGTAGTCGTTTTAGTGGAGTGTGGAGAGAGAGACAGAGGGACGCTTCCACGCGTATTAGGAGGCACCAGGCTTTCGTCCTGGCCCTGGTAGGGGGAGTGAGGACCTACTTAAATGCGGAGACGTCCACCTCCATTTTATCTAAAATGTGTAAAATACAAACGAACGGACTGAGGTATGACAGCTGAACAGCGTCGGCATGTCTGACTTGCATGCCTGTGTGTGACGTGCGGTGACCACACCGTATGCGACTGGCAATTGCGCGAGCGTACGCTTGTGACGTGCGGCAACCAGCATATGTTCATAGGGGATGCGGCGAGTATGTACTCAGGGATCGCCGCACTCGATAACCACACGGGGGTGTTTCGAGGAGGGCACCTTTTGTCGGCCACGCGCGCGCGCCTTACCGCGCGGGATGTGCTCGTTGAGGAACGGAAAAGGCCCTGGTATGCGCCGATCCGATGGGGGGTGGCTATGTCTACGAGCACGCGCGCGGCTTGCTGATGGGAGTTTCGGATGAGTTTCGTCCGTGTCAGAACATGGCGCGAGAGCCCGTCGGCGCCGACGCCGCCGCTGGTGGCGCGGCGGAGGACGGCAACATGCCGGACATACCAGACGCGACGGCGGTGCTGGGCGTGTGGCTGCTCGTGGGCGCTGAGGAGAGCGTGCGCGGCAGGGGGGTCGACGGTGAATGCATGAATCTCCACCTCCTCTTCCTCCCCTCCTCCGCGCTCCGCGCGTCCGTGTGAGCTTTCTCCAGAAGGTGCTCGTTGTATCTCATCGCTCCGATGTCGGCTCGGGTGTTCGTTCAGAATGACCCTTCTGCGTGGGTCCCAGCGCGACCTCCTCGTCGCGCGCGGGTAGGGCCTGGCTGATGTGTTCGCCAACTCGTAGCTATGCTCGTAGGGTGCCGTTATTTTACTCAAAAGAGGTGAGGGTTCGAAGGCGGAGCGCGATGCCGCCAAGCGCGCGCCGGCTCAGGCGGGAGCAACCGCCGCACGTACACACGTAAACGTGAACCCGGTCGGTGACTGGACCACGCAATCGGCAGACCCCCGGGGTGTTGCTCCGAGCGCTACGAGTGGGGGCCAACGTCTGGGAACATAGGGCTGCCGATGCCGAGGGACGTGGCGAACAGTGTCTGCATGGCCCTAGGTGCAGGGTGACACATGTGGCGAGCATCATGCCGCACCCGCCGCCCTGGCTGCTCGGGCGCGCCAACGCTGATGCCGGCGACGGCATACACGGGTCCTGGCGGCGCAAGGACGGCGACAAAGGGGGGCCGTCAAAGTCGCCGACGCCGTCGCCGTCGCCTTCGCAGTCGCCGCCGTTCGAGCATCTGCACGTCAAGGCAATCGGGTTATTGAGGACACATGCACTCGACCGACGTTAATACTCCTCCTCCTCCTCCTCCTCATCCACGAGGCTGTATGAGCAAGCATTCATGCTAAACGTGAGTCATGTTCCGATAACGGTTCGACTGTTCATTCTCAATGACCCTCTTATAAGGTAGAGGACACGAAGGCGGCGGATATGGCGCAGCACTTCGCCGCCGTCTGCGCGTTCGTTGCGCGCGCCAAGGCCTCGGGCGGACGCTGCATCGTGCACTGCGCGTTCGGGCACAGCCGGAGCGTGACGGCGGTGGCGGTAAGTCCTGGCAGTCATCGCCCGCCAAACACATTAGCATCCCCATTTCTTTACTTAGACGGCGTTATATGACGCGGCGAGCGATATCCGCCAGGCCCTAGGTGGCGGCGTACCTCATGGCGCACGAGGTAGGACCCGGCAGATATTTCCCGCCACGTCATCAATTCGCACCTATAACATTCATTTCTCGAGCTGCATGGCATCCTATGAAGTGGCGAGCAATATCTACGTGCCAGGCCCACTGCCCGCCACGTCATTCAAGGCATGTTGAACCCACGTCTCTTGAGTTACTTGACACCCTATGACGCGGCGAGAAATGTCTGCCAGGCCCTGCTTCGAGGAGCATAGCCTGGGCGCAGCGCTTGAGCGCATCCGCAGCCGCCGCCCCAAGGAAGGGCTTGGCGGATATTGCTCTCATCGTCACAGGGTGCCGTTTGACTCATGAGACGAGGGTTCACAGTACGTTGGATGACGTGGCGGGCAACATCCGCCAGGCCAATGGGGCGAGTGAGCCCGCACGTCACGTCATAGAGTGCCGCTTGTCTCAAGATAAGTGGGTTCAAAATGCGTTGGATGACGTGGCGAGCAGTATCGGCTCAGGCCCTAGCACAAGGCGTGCCCCAACGCGTCCTTCCTGCGGCAGTTGGTGCAGTATGAGCTCAAGCTCAGGTTCGGCCGGGCAGATATGGCCCGCCACGTCATAGGGTGCCGTTTAACTCACGAGTCGAGGGTTCTCATGCGTTGAATGCCGCGGGTCTGAGCTTGGCCCAGCGGATATGGCTCGCCACGTCATCCAACGCAGCTTCAACTCTCGATATCTCAAGATGAAAGACATCCTATGACGCGGCAGAAATGTGTGCAGAAATGTGTGCCAGGGTATTGGGGGGCCGGGGCGTCACGTCATCGACGCGCGTATCGAACCATTGTTTGTTGCGTTGAATGGCGTCCAACGACGAGGCAAGCGACATCCGCCGGGCCCTACGCCGAGCGGGGGGCTGCCGAGCGACCTGCGGGATTTTGGGTCGCTTCCAAAGAGCTGGCAGTTCATTTCGTGGCAGGACCCGCTGCGGGCGGCGGTGACACTGGTGAGCTGCCACGGGCGCGTGATGCGTGTCAAGCAGGTGAGCAAGGTAGGACCGGGCGACAATCACTCGCTACGTCATGGGGTATCATTTCACTCGAGATACGAGGGTCCAAAGTGCGTTGGACATCGTGGGCCTGGTGGATATCACTCGCCGCGTCATGTGGTGACATTCAACTCGATATACGAGGGTGCAAAGTGCGTTGGGCGACGTGGCGAGCAATGTCCGCCAGACCCTAGAGCAAGCACCCGCGCATGGCGACCATCAGCGGGTTCATGCGTCCCGAGGAAGCGGCGGAGATAGTGGCGGTGGCGGCGCCGGAGCTGCACCCCTCGCTCGTGGTCCGGCACGACGCGCAGAACCACGCCGAGGAAACCGAAAACAACCAGCAGGGGGAAGGGGGCGGCGGTGGAGGAGGAGGCGATGGTGGAGATGGAGGAGGAGGAGGCAGTGGCCATGCCGGTGCAAGTGGGGGTGAATATGGGGGTGGCGGCGGCGGCGGAGGGGAAGGAGGAGGCGGAGGCGGCGGCTGCGGCAGTGATCGTGACGGCGACGGTGGCGGCGAATGCGGCGCCTGGACTGGCGCAGGAGGAGGAGGAGGAGAAGAAGATGGAGGTGGAGGTGGAAGTGGAGGAGACGATGGCGGAGGTGGAGGTGGTGGCTGTGACGTCTCGGACGGCCGGACTGGTGCAGCCTCGGACAGCCGCACGAGCTGGAACTGCCGGGTCCGCACAACGCATCCGGCGGTGCGCGGCGCGATCCAGCGCGCCGCCTTCCTCTCCAACCTCCTCCCCTCCCACGCCGAACCTGCCCAGGTGGTGCGGTGGGGCGCTGCAAGTTATAACCAGTTGAATCTCGCGGTGAAAGCTCCTGTTTCAGAGCTTCAATCTTTTTACTCGTATGACAAAACTGTTGTTAACTTTTGGTTTTAGTTTCAACTCGCGCCACTACAATTCGGTACCTGCCGTCGCAGCAGTACAGTCCGCACTTCGACTGGTTCGACCCCAGCAGCGGCGCAAGCTTCGAGCACAAGACGGCGCGCGGGGGGCAGCGCGCGGTCACCGTGCTGGCTTACCTCGTGGGGTGGTGCAAGTTAGAGGCGTGTCGAAAGCCATGAGGGTTTAGGATTTAGTGTTTAGGCGTGGGGTTTGTGGTTTAGGGTTCGGGTCTGGGTGTTTGGGCAGGGGTTAGGCTTAGGGCGGCGGAACGCCTGCGGGCAATATCCGCCAGGCCTTATCCCGCCGCGTGAGACCGATCGATGGTCGATTGTTGAACGGTTTATCGCGAACAGTCGATCGGTCGACGGTCGTGGACCGCTGCTGGCTCCAGCACTTGAAACTAAAACACAATGTTCTCCTTTCAAGTATTGGTTTCAATTTCACCCTGCGGCAGTACAAGGTGGTGGAGCCATCGCGCGGCGGGCGGACCGCGTTCCCGTCGCTGGGCACGGGGTTCGAGCCCCGGGTGGGCGAGGCGGGGCCTGTCTGTGCGACCATAGTGTACCGGTGTACCCGTACACACTCGCCGATTCATCCTCCCCTGACTGTTTGCTCACACTGTACCGGCGTACCCGTACACACTCACCGCATCCTCCTCCCCTGGCTGTTTGCTCATACTGTACCGGTATACCCGTACACACTCGCCGATTCCTCTTCCCTGACTGTTTGCTCATAGTGTACCGGTGTACCCGTACACACTCGCCGCATCCTCCCCCCCTGACTGTTTGCTCATAGTGTACCGGTGTACCCGTACCCACT
>Ga0307489_10000179_pt1 | contig 34478 bp, 26 predicted proteins | sample SB12metaG_FD_202247 | JGI IMG/M metagenome (GOLD analysis project Ga0307489, IMG submission 202247) | Sea-ice brine microbial communities from Beaufort Sea near Barrow, Alaska, United States - SB 1.2 | ecosystem: Environmental > Aquatic > Marine > Coastal | place: USA: Alaska | collected... | reverse complement strand
GCTGCGGGGTTAATGATGAGTTTTATCATGGTCGATTTAACCGTTATCCCACAAGGTGTGTATCAGGCTTATTTCACCTCTCGATTTGGCATACAATTACCAATATTGAGCGTGTTTTTTGCTCTGACTTTTTTGCCATTTTATGCAAAAATTCACCACCAAATATTATGCCTAAGTATACTCGGAGTCTGCTACGCCAACTATTGGTTGATTGCCCAATGTTGGCAAATAGCCAAGTTTTCGTTTCCTTATGAAGGGAACTTGCTATATGGGTTGTTTGGTATGTTTATATTACGCCTTTCTTTTAAGTATTCAGCTCTGTTTGTGTTTTTAACCTTGTCGGGGTTTGGCGCTCTGGTGGTTACTTATCCGGTTTACGGGGAATTTAACGCAGTTAATTTTGCCTTTTTATCCTTTGGTTTCGGGGTAAGTCTTATAGGCGTGAAACAAATTGAGACAGCATTTTCACAGGTACAGCAGGCCAATAAACAGTTATTGCATTTAAGTCAAATTGACCCGTTAACGGGTTTATTTAATCGCGGAGCCTTCGATAAAAACTTTGATCGTTTGTTATCCATAGGCACTCGCACAGATGCAACCATCAGTGTGTTTGTAATGGATTTAGATAACTTTAAAGATTTTAACGACGGTTTTGGGCACCTGCAGGGGGATGAAGTTATTCAGCTGCAAGCAACGATTTTACGGGAAGTGTTTAACCGTAATGTTGACATTTTAGCCCGTTATGGTGGTGAAGAGTTTGTGGTGATTTCATTGGGTAACAGCTCGGTGGAATGTGAGGTATTAGCCGAGCGAGTTTTACAAAGCTGGCGTTACAACAAAGTTGAACATGGCAAGGGTGAAGGCCAGCGTTACGTAAGTTGTTCTATCGGATTGATTAATGTGCAAGTGAATAAATATACTGATAAAAAACAATTATTTGATGAAGCTGATAAAGCGCTGTATGCCGCAAAAAAAGCAGGCAAAGCAATGTTTGTAAATGGAACCAAGGTTAATTTTCAATAACAATCTTTACCAATCCAATCACCATACTGGCTGTGAGCGAAAGACAATAATGTGGGCTATGGCTTTATCATTGATATGCAAAATTTCTGGTTGTTGATTATGGTTAGCAAACAAGCTTGAATCAAAGTCTGAGCAGCGATGCTCGGGCTTTTTTTTCTTTTTACCCCTGCCAAAATAGCAAGGTACACTTTTGTATGCAGGTTTTTCGCCAAACAGTTTTTTTGTAATCTTTAACATGCCTATGCAGATTATTCAGAGCCAGCTCTACACTCTATGGTGTGACAAAAAAATTTACTACCGAGGTCACGGTGATCGAAGAGTAAAAGATGTAAGGGATCGTTTTTAACGTCAAATTATTCTCTTTGCACTCTATTTGGTCACCCAATCACAAAAATTTTCACTAGCTCAGTCTGAGTAAAATGCACAGGCATGATCTTTAATGAACTCCATAGAAGTTAAATTGTTTCGGGGCCAACAGCTCGAAGTCACCACTGTCAGGCCGGCACATTAGCTGTTTCTGCTCAAACGCTAAGCCAGTTATTTTATTGTCACATACCTTTTCAGGTATACCTATCCATGGTGAATTAGGTAACACGTTACATGGTTGGCGCAACGCTCTGGGTGTGTTTTTTGAATACGAGCAGGTCATCGAAAGTGATTTTTTCAATGTTGCCGTAAAAGCGCCTGTCGCTTACCTGGTCGTACTCTTGTTGCCAGCCTGTCAAATTATCGGCTAACACGTCCACATTATACCAATCCGTATTAATAAGTACTCACTTAGAATACGTCCAGCGGTTTGAGCAAGGCGCCGTTATGCAGGAATAACCATTTCCTTTCAAAGAGCGATATCGCAGATGAAATACCCTGGTGTATTCCCTTTAGGCGAGTTTTAAATGGGCTTACTCTGCGTTGCCCGAGTTCGAAAGAGCACCACCATTACTTCATTCAAGCGCCTTGATTAAGCCCATTTGCATTCTCGCCCAGCGTCATTTACTAACACGGATTGGTATTAGAGGTATCTAATATGCGCTTTTGCGGTGCGCTGGGTTGAAAACGGTGCAGCATAATTGAGCACCTTGCTTTTTATTGTCGGGTTAAAAGTCAAAAAATCTTATTTTTTCGAATAAATAACTGATTTAAATAATAAATAAAATTTTGCCAAGATTTGATAGTCAATCGGTACGCTTTTAGCACTTAGCGATAATGCATTTTCAGACAATAATCAGTATGTTAAGCAAAAGCTGCTCCGTAGCTCAACGGGCGATTAAACATATGAGGTGCATTCATGAGTCAAACCTATCGCTACATCCTGGGTAGTAAGACCTATCAATTTAAAAATCTGGCACAACTGATGGCTAAAGCGACACCTCAGCGATCGGGCGATCGATTAGCGGGGGTGATGGCGCTATCAGCCGAAGAACGGGCGGTGGCACAGCTCACCCTGGCGGATGTGCTATTAACAACGTTTTTAAATGAGGCCCTGGTACCTTATGAAAATGATGAAATTACCCGTTTGATTATGGATGAACACGATAGCGAGGCCTTTGCACCGATAGCGCATTTAACCGTGGGTGGCTTTCGCAACTGGCTATTAAGTGATCACGCAACCAGTGAAGTACTGGCGCAAGTCCGCCAGGGTATCACGCCAGAAATGGCGGCTGCGGTCAGTAAAATAATGCGCAATCAGGACCTGATATTAGTCGCAAAAAAATGCCATGTAAGCAGCGCATTTCGCAACACTATCGGGCTACCTGGGCACTTATCTACCCGACTACAACCTAATCACCCTACCGATGATATTAATGGTATAGCGGCCAGTATTTTAGATGGCCTGTTGTATGGCAATGGCGATGCAGTGATTGGCATAAACCCGGCGACCGACAATGTCGCTCAGGCTATAAAGTTAATGCATTTGATGGACGACGTTATTCAAAAATACGCCATTCCTACCCAAAGTTGCGTGCTTACCCATGTTACTAACACCATAGAGTGTATCGAGGCCGGGGCTCCGGTGGATTTGGTATTTCAGTCAATCGGCGGCACACAAGCAACCAACAGTAGCTTTGGTTTTAATTTATCTACTTTGGCTGAGGCACAAGATGCTGCCCAAAGCCTTAACCGCGGGACGGTGGGTAACAACGTTATGTATTTTGAGACCGGTCAGGGCAGTTCACTCTCGGCCAATGCACATCATGGGCTGGATCAGCAAACCTGTGAAGTCCGGGCTTATGCTGTCGCACGAAAATTCAATCCGCTGTTGGTTAATACTGTAGTGGGTTTTATTGGGCCTGAGTACTTGTTCGATGGAAAAGAGATCACCCGGGCAGGACTCGAAGATCATTTTTGCGGTAAGTTACTCGGCCTGCCGATGGGGTGTGATGTGTGTTACACCAATCACGCTGAGGCGGACCAAAATGACATGGATAACCTGCTTACGCTGCTGGGCGTGGCGGGTTGTTCATTTATTATGGGGATCCCGGGCTCAGACGACATCATGCTTAATTACCAAACGACTTCCTTTCATGACGCTTTATACGTTCGCCGCGTCCTTGGTTCTCGGGCTGCACCCGAATTTGAACAGTGGTTACACCAGATGAAAATCATGGACAACGCAGGCCAGCATATTTTATCTGACACTATGCCAGGGGCATTTGCCCGCTCGTTAAAAGCAATAGGGAGCCGACAATGAAAAAAGCACCCTTAAAAGAAAGTGGATCACCCCGCTCAGCCGAGCAAAAACTCCATCAGCAAAATGGCAAAGTGGTTGAAAATCCCTGGCGGGCATTACGTAGTTTTACGGATGCACGCATTGGTCTGGGACGGGCGGGTATCAGTTTGCCGACCAGTGAGATGCTCGCCTTTCAGCTGGCTCATGCTCAGGCGCGAGATGCGGTTAATTTACCGCTGGATATTAATACATTAGGTGAACAGCTCAGCCGCTTCACCGCGGCCAAAGACAGCCAACCAGCCAGCGGCTCACACGTTAGGCCTGCTGGTTGTTGTGCACCTTGTTTACCGATCACACTACATAGCCAGGCGTTTGATAGAACAACCTATTTACAGCGCCCTGATCTAGGGCGAAAGCTCAATGAAAAATCACGACAGTCGTTACAGGATCATATGGCCCAAAACGGCGGCCAAACGCAGTCAAAATATGACTTGGCCATTGTTATCGCCGATGGTTTGTCATCTTTAGCCGTTCAACAAAATGCCGTGCCTTTTATCCATGCGTTAATTGCCTTACTACAGAGCGAGCCACAGCTATGGCACTTGGCACCCATTACGCTGGTGGAGCAAGGTCGGGTGGCCATAGGTGATGATGTAGGTGAGTTACTCAATGCTCAAGTCGTATTAGTGCTTATTGGCGAGCGACCGGGTCTTAGTTCACCAGATAGTCTTGGTTTGTACTTAACCTGGCAACCCAAAATCGGCCTTAATGACGCCAGTCGTAATTGTATTTCTAATATTCGCCCTGCGGGCTTGTCTTATGGCGAAGCCGCCAAGCGGGCGTTATTTCTGCTACGTGAAGCACGGCGTTTAAAACTATCAGGGGTAAACCTAAAAGATCGTACCCAAGACGATGTTATCGAAAACCAAATACACCACAAAAATTTTTTACTATCCGGTGAATAACACTTTTACCCGATCTCCTTAAACAGAATTTACCAACCCAAAAACAATGTTGGAGAAGACAACGTATGTCGAATAATAACAAAGAGTACCTTGCCAAAAGGCAGCTTAAACACGGCACAGCCGGATGGATCCTTCTTGCGGGGCTGGGCGTGTCTTATGTGATTTCAGGGGATTTTGCCGGTTGGAACTTTGGTATTGCTGAAGCGGGGTGGGGCGGTTTTGCCATTGCTGCGATATTGATGGCAGTGATGTATTTAACCCTTGTTTTATCACTAGCTGAAATGTCAGCTGCTATCCCTGCTGCGGGTGGCGGTTACAGTTTTGCCCGTCAAGCCATGGGTCCTACTGGAGGATATTTAACCGGCCTGGCGGTATTGATTGAATACGCATTGGCGCCCGCTGCCATTGTGATATTTATAGGCTCTGCTGTGGAGGCGCTACTGGGATTTAATGGCCCCTGGGTTTACGCCGCGTTTTACCTGATCTTTGTGGGTATTCACCTTGCAGGTGTGGGTGAAGCGCTCAAGGTCATGATGGTGATAAGCGGTTTAGCGGTGTTTGCTATTATCGCTACTGCCGTTGTATTACTGGGTAACTTTGATGCGTCGCGCTTGTTTGATATTCCGGTGAGCGATGCGCTTGGTGCCAGTGAATTCTTACCTTTGGGTTGGTATGGCATTTGGGCGGCACTACCTTTTGCGATGTGGTTGTTTTTAGCCGTAGAAGGTGTACCTCTTGCAGCAGAAGAAGCTAAAGATCCGGCAAAAGACGTGCCTAAGGGGATCATCGCTGCGATGATTTTTTTACTGTTTACCGCGTTACTTGTAGTGGTACTTGTCCCCGGTGCGGGTGGTGCATCGGCCATGGGCACAAGTGCGGTTCCTCTGGTTGATGCGTTGAATGCGACGGGCAATAGTCGCTTGGCAACACTGGTCAATGTATTGGGTTTAGCGGGTCTTGTGGCGTCATTCTTTTCTATTATTTATGGCTATAGTCGACTCGTTTTTGCTTTGTCTCGGGTGGGGTATCTGCCGACAAGTTTGTCACTGACCACCAAACGAAAAGTACCTGCCAGGGCATTAATCGTACCGGGTATCTTTGGCTTTTTAGCGTCATTAAGTGGCGAGGGCGATCTGATGTTAGCCATGGCTGTGGTCGGGGCGACGGTGTCATATGCTTTGATGGCCCTGAGCCATATTATGCTTAGGGTTAAGCAGCCTAAATTAGTGCGCCCTTACAAAACACCAGGTGGTGTAGTGACATCAAGCATCGCCTTAGTGTTGTCTTTGGTGGCGTTGAGCGGGGTATATGCTTTTGACCCACGGGCCTTTTTGTACACTGTGATCCTATTTGTTATTGGCGCAATTTATTATTTTGCTTACAGCAGTAAGCACTTGATCGCTCACAGTGCCGATGAAGAATTTGCTATGTTACAAGCAGCCGAATCTGAATTAGCTTTACCAGACTAGGCACGGATTAAAAATGGCCCAGAAAACCATCAAGGATGAGTTAAAAGTACATAAAAACTGAATTGATCCGGACTGACATAAAAAGCCGCACTATGATTAGGTATTATCAGTCAACCATTAGTGCGGTTTTTATCTAATATTGCCGAGAAAACCCCGTGATCAGAGCGAAGCGATATCTCGGGGTAATTCACTGTGTTGGATACAAAGAATACTGTAAATAGGGGCAGGACTATTTACCCCACTTGATACTTTTAACTGCGGGCTAAAGGATCCTTTTAGAGGTGCTGACTGTTAAATATGTGAAACCTATTAACAGTCACATCAATTGGTTGGCATTAAAAATATTTCACGGACATTGCAGCGTTGCTGGGCTTCTATAGCAAATAGCACGGCTTCGGCGACATCAAGCGGGTCTAATTTATCGGGTTTGGGCTCATCAAAAAAGGGGGTGTTAACCATTCCCGGGGCAATAGTGGTGCAACGTCCGCCCCATTGGGCCATTTCCTCAGCCAGGTTTTGACCAAAGCCGTAAGCAAACCATTTACTGGCACCGTAAATCGAACCTTTATGAGATGTACGCCCGGCCACTGAGCTGGTTAAAATAAAATGCCCCTTGGTTTCACGCAAGTGGGGCAGAGCCAACTTGGCCGTCCATAATAAGGCTTTGATGTTGATATCGATCATTTTTGACCATTCATCCGGATCCCCCTGCTCTGTACCGGCTGTGGATACACCGGTGCCGGCGTTAGCGAAGGCTACATCCAGTGCGCCAAACTTTGTGATCCCAGTTTTCACTACCTTTTCTAATGCATCAAATTGGGTAGCGTCGGCGGCAACAGCCAGGGCATTATCTTCTCCTAGCATGGCGACCAGATCATCCAATTTCGCTTGTCTGCGGGCCGTCAGTATTACCTTGTGGCCGCTTTTGACTAAGGTTTTGGCTGTGGCTTCGCCTATACCACTTGATGCACCTGTGATTAATACTATCTTCTGCTTTGTCATATGAGGTTCCTGTTGCTGTAAAAAATGTATACCTTTAATGTGGTGGTTTTGTTAATTAATGCAAGCCCCCAGGCGCTGCAAAAGGTGGGGTGGCAGCTGTGGTTATACCTCAGGGATAGATTAGTTATTCTAATGGTTTTTGCATAAAAAATGTGCATTGTTAAGTGTTCAAACAACCTCTAGAATCTGCGCCTTATACTATAGCTAGCCAGGGCTGAATAACTATTCTGGCGGGAAATTAAGGTTGTTACGTGAATACTGTTGAATTTATCCAAATTCGTCGCTTTATCGTTAAGCTGGGCAAAATGCTGCATAAATATGGGACTCCGGCTTTTCGCCTTGAGGCCTATTTGACCGATGTGGCAACCTTCTTGGGGGTGCGTGCCTCCTTCATCGCCACACCTACGGCGTTGACCTTTGTAATTTGGACCGACGGACACGAAGACGAATACAACCATTCTGCCCGTGTACAACCCGGTGATTACGACATGAATGCCTTGTCACGTACCGATGAGCTGGCTAATCGCTTATTGGCTGGTGAAGTCCTTTTAGCTGAAGCTGATCAACAGTTAGATCTGATCAACGATATGCCAAGCCCCTACGGTAAGGTATTAACCGGATTAGGTTTTTGTGTTGCGCCTGGCGCCTTCTCGATGTTGATGGGGGCCAGTTGGCCGGAAATTCTATGGACAGGGTTAATCGGTCTGATGGTGTATTTTTTAGTGCTGTGGTCGCAAATTTCTAAACGTGTCACTTTGATGCTTGAACCTGCTGCTTCTTTATTGGCCGGTATCATTGCGTGTGCCATTAGCCGTTACCTGGATCCGGGGATCAATATCCCTTTGATGGTATTGTCCTCGGTGATTATTTTAGTACCAGGATTGGCTCTGACTATGGGTCTGGCTGAACTATCCTCACGTAATTTAGTATCAGGTACAGCGCGAGTAATGGACGCCGTGATGAAGCTGTTTAAACTGTATTTTGGTGCTTTTTTGGGGATCAGCATAGGCTTTGGTTTATTTGGCCCCAATGAATTTGAAGCGGCCTCGTCAATGCCACAATGGACCACCTGGTTCGCGATATTCTTGCTATGCTGGGCACTGGTGGTGATATTTCGTACGCGTATCAAACATATACCCTGGGCATTGTTATCCGGGTTTATTGCCTATGGCGCCACTGTATACAGCTCAACTTATCTGGAACCGGGTTTGAGTACCTTTGTGGGAGCCTTTGCGCTGGGCATTTACGCCAACCTGTTCAGTCGTATCGCCAATGCCCCCGCCACGTTGGTTAGTATGCAAGGCTTGATAGTATTAGTGCCAGGTTCGAAAACCTATATCGGACTTAATTCCTTTGTCTCCGGACGAGACTTTGTGCAGGCTGAACATATCGGCCAGGAAACCTTCTTGATTTTTATGTCATTGATTGCTGGCTTGATATTCGCCAACGTGGTGATGCCCACTAAAAAAGCGCTGTAGCGGTTTATACCTGCTTCCCTTGCAGCGACAGCGTTGTTGGCTGCTATCGCCTTGAGCGTCTCGGCGCTGAGCCGTGGGATAACCAAAGCAAGATATCTCAACAGATACTGAAGTTTGCTCTGCATCCGCCATGGTTGGATGAACCCATGGGAGGAACTCAAGGTCAAATTCACTCCACAGCTTAATCCGCAGATCAGGCTCGCCCATGACCGAGTTAACCAAATGCTTGAAAGGTTAAAGCATAGATGCAGTTTTTTTTGGAGGGCCCATTGCAATGGTCTTCACCTCTTCGCATGTGGATCACCTCATCTACTTGATGTAGACCTATGTCAATCAGCCAATGGACAATAACACTTACTTTGTCTGTCAAATCGAAGCGCTTGGGCTAAGGTCAGTGCATCATCTTCGGTATTGGCCAAAAGCGGACCCACCGTTTATCCGCGACCATTGGCACGTAAAAAGCCCAGAAGCGTTTGGCGATCACCGTAAAAAATATCCCGATCGTGATTTAATACATGGCATAGGTCATTTTTTGTCATCGGCTTAAGGCTAGATCAGTAAGTTTAGCGATTTCTGTTTTCAGCAACTGGCCTTGCATTTATTTGATTTTGCCAACTGCATAAAAACACAGTGCTGATATTAGTGGTAACTAGGTGCCAGGTGCGCTCACCTGCTTGCTTCATCGCCCAAGTACCACTTGGCATCAATGAGCACCTTATCTGTGTTATCGGTGATACTGGAGTGTAAAAACAGACCTTGTGCTGTGCACAGTGTCTGTTGTTTATTTGGTTTATGGGGCAAAGGCAGAAAAGTGAGTAAACGTGGCGCTATATACCCAAGTGACTAAATAAATTAGTACCCCAGTGTTTTGTCGACTTTGCCAACCATTGGCTCATCATTAAGATAACGCTGTATATTCTCTACCAAAACCTGTCCCGCGCTTTCATTTTGCGTGATCGCGGCGATATGAGGTGTGACTAACACCTTAGGGTGTTGCCAAAGAATATGATTGTCAGCTAGTGGCTCCACATCAAACACGTCAAGCACAGCATAGTTAAGATGGTGGCTGTCGATAAGCGCCACTAGGTCTTCAGCAATTAGCTGTTCACCGCGGCCCACGTTGATCACGCTTGCCCCTTTAGGCAGATGTGACAGTACACTGTAGTTAAGCAAGCCACGGGTTTGATCTGTTAGCGGCAACAAGCACACCAAAATATCACTTTGCGCTAAAAAATCCGTTAGTTGAGCATCGCCACTAAAACACTTTACACCGTCAACTTGCTTAGGTGAGCGGCTCCAGCCATTTACCCTAAACCCTAAGTTCAATAACGTCTGTGCTGCAGCCTGGCCCAGATTACCTAAGCCTAAAATACCCACGCGGCGTTGTTTGGTAGCCAGTGTGGGCAGCTGAGACCAGGTAGCGGTTTTATTCAAATTGATATAGCTAAAAGTATCCCGATGAATATTCAATACATGCATAGCGATAAACTCGCTCATACCCTGGGCAATACCTGGATCAAGCATACGCACAAGATTAATGTGGCTGGGCACTGTGGCTAAATCGAGTTGGTCGACCCCCGCACCCACGGAAAATATCACTTTAAGATTAGGGTAATCTTGCTGATAATCTCTGGGTAATTTCCAGGCGATCATAATCTCGATGGCTTCTTTATTGTCTACTTGCGGCCAGTGGTGCCAAACGACATTGGGCAGAGAATCAGTAAACAACCCTTGCCAGCAGTCGCCTCGTTCCTGTGGACCGCGGTATAATATATGGGTTTTCAATCATTACTCCTATGTTGTTCGATAGGTTATTTTTCAGGCTTGAAAAGTGTACCTAAAGGATCATACCTCTTTTTAATAGGATATTTGAGTACGATGTAACTGAAATACTTGCCGATCCCAAAGTCTTTTTCGAGTATCTCTTCCATTAAACTTTGGTAATGGCTAATGCCCTAGGTGACAAATTTAAGCAGATAATCGTAACCGCCACTGATCAAATGACACTCTATTACGCTCAAATTTAGCGACGTCTTCCATGTGATGATCTTCTAATGAGACTTCAATGAATACAGTGGCAGTTTCCCCCAGTTTTTTCAAGAGACACTCTCGCGTTTTAGCTGCTGATATAACAACACTTTTCAAGGCGTTTAACCCCAGCCTTGCAGTCATTAACAAGGTCTTCGTGTTATCACTTGGATTGTTTTTTTGCTGATTGCTGGCTTGATATTTACCAATGTGGTCATACCCACGCAAAATGCGTTATAGCTATTTAGCGTAAGATAGTCTGTAAGCCACGTTTTTAATCTTGTTACTCCGCCCATTTGACTCGTCAGTCTTTGGCTTATATCTAACACCACAACAATAGAGTTGTGACACTAAGGGGCTCGCACTATATTATTATAAATAACTCATTAGCGTCACAACATGCATTGTCAGGTAATCGCTTGGTTTTCATACTCGCAAGTGTCGCTAATGACGTAAATCGAAGGTATAGTGAACAGCAGTATATTGAGTTAGCTATTTTACATTGGCGACAGATTTGCTTTTATTGATAACCATAAGCGGCTATTAATTGGTGTTTTTATACAAAACGGGGTATTCATTGCAAAAAACGCTGGTTATTTTACTCATCTTCTTTTCCATCGTAAGCTACGGTAAGACTCTGTCATCGGGTTGGGAATTATGGCATCCCTATCAATATCGTAATGCCCAACAAGAGTTGGTGGGTTTAGATTTCGATATCTTTAATGCCGTCATCCAAAAAGCTAAATTGGACGTGAACTACACCGAAGAATTACCCTGGGAACGCCATATTAGCTATATAAAATCCGGTGAGGTGGATTTGGCAATGGGTGCATCCATAACCGATGAAAGACGTAAGTTTGCTTATTTTTCTCTGCCCTACAGATTAGAAACCGTTAATTTTTTTGTGCGTAAAGGTATGGCAAAAAAAATGCCATTGCAATCTCTGGAAGATCTGATTGACAGCCCATACTTGATTGGCGTGGAAGGAGGGTATTTTTATGGCAAGCAATACCAGAAACTGATGAATAGTAGCGAGTTTCAATCGCATATTAGTGAAGTATTGGATCTGGAGCAAAACGTGAGGTTATTATTAAAAGAACATATTGATGGTTTTTTTGTCGACCCGGCAACCTTAAATTTCTTCGTCAAAAAATATAATATGCAAGGAGAGTTTGAGTTGCATCCCCTGCCTATTTACAGCACTGATATCCATATTATGCTCAGTAAAAAGACCCCGGTTCCTGGTATTATTGGCCAACTCAACCAGGCGATTACTACGTTGCAAGAAAACGGCGAGCTAGACACCATTATTCAACATTGGTTAGATTTACAAAACTAATCTAGTAAAATACCCCTGGTCATTTTATAGCTCAAAATTGCACCACTGGGTGATGCCGGCCCAATAGGCTAACGCTTGTGATTTTGGTGTTGATTAACTCGTCAGTGCTGCACTAGACATGCAGCCTGTGCGCTCCCTGCGAATACTGACCAAACGCTTGTTTTTAGCAAAGGCAGACAACATTTTTGTTACCACCCTTTGATCCAAATCAGGCTCCCGCACTTACCAAATAAAAACCTAAAGGGCATTTAATTGGCGCAAACTCTTAATGAATAAAATTAATCCGAAAAAATTACACCATAGTAAATGGACTGCCGTAAACCCCCTAAATCGGGAAAAACATTTTTTGGTAACTGAGGTGGAATTTGACGAGGAGGGGGTGGTTATCTGCTGCATTCTTGAAGCTATATTGTCTAAGCGGTCACGATCAATAAAGTGGCGTGATTTATCGGATACCCAACACTGGCTCCAGGGTTGGAAATAGCCGAAATTTTAGCAACAGTAGCTAATAGCGCCCCCAGCGATAATAAAACTATATGGTTAGAACTGTTTGCTAATGACGAGTAGACCGCTCTTTGAACAACGCATGTGCGGCATCCATTTTTTGCTCATCTGGCTGTTCACCTCCGGCCAATTCGGTTGCTATCTGCTGAATAATGTTATCTCTGTCAGAAATGAGCTTGTCGGCTTGGGCAAACAGATCTTGGGCTTCAGGATAGTGTTTTTTCACTTTTTCTATATCGTTCAGTGCGTAATAAGCGTGCTCGACTGCGTCGTTAAACAAGCTGCGTTTAGCCCCAAAGAGCAAATAGTTTTTGGCTTCATCAGACTCAAGATAATTAATATCCTGTTGGGGTAAGTCAGCTGTTTTGGCTAGCTCGGCTGCTTTTTCCAGCCAATGTTCAATGGCTTTATCATCGTTTTGTTTTAAGGCCTGCTTTACCCCATCTATCAAATCAGAAGCGCCAAGTATATCCTGGCGTGAAATGACGGGTAGTCTGGTGGATTCGGCTGATAAAGCGGCCTCATCTGACTGGTTGGTAAACCAGATCAGTCCACTTGCTGCTATTAGGATAAATACCGCTAATAATACTTTCATTTCGTCCGTCTTCTTATTTGGCCATTATTTGTAGTGATACTAGATGAGGGCAACAAAATTGAATACAACCCAACTACGGGAAACGTGTACCTTTATGTTAAATGAGGTCAATACTTGTGCTTGATCTTGCTAAGGTGTGGTGAAAACAAATTATCTCAAGTATGGCCATAATGGCATGTGATATCATGACGATAAATCGCACCTAATAAGACAAATATGATTAGAGAATTAACCCCAGCTGATTTTCCCGCAGTGTTAAGCTTAGGTGAAGTAGTGCACGGCAGTGGCTACATGAATATAAAAGAGCTTAATGATATTTATCACAAAGGGACTAAAACAGGTATTAATGCCTGTTTTGTGGTCATAGAAAATGAGCAGCTGATTGGTTTTCGCTTAACCTATGCACCCGGTCAGTGGCAACAGGATCAGTGGTGCACGGTGGATTTATGGGGTGTTGATTTTGCACAAGTGTGTTATTTCAAATGCAATACCATCACAGAATCAGCCAGGGGAAAAGGGCTTGGCGGGCAACTATTAGCAGCATCTAAAGCGGCGGCGATTGCCCAAGGGGCAAAAGCTGGCGTAAGCCACTTATGGCAACAAAGCCCAAATAATGCAGCAGTACGCTATTTTACTAAGGCAGGGGGAAAATTAATTAAACTCCATCCCCAACGCTGGCATCAGCGTTACACCGGCGACTATAAATGCGTGTTGTGCGGTGACGACTGCCACTGCGTGGCCTGCGAAATGTTACTGACATTTTGATCGCCGTTATCCTTTGTACTTCCGATAAAACAACCATATTAAGAAAAATAATATGTACGATCCGCTGATTAATACCCACCCTGATAACCAGCCCCTGGCAGCAAGTTATTGGGCTAGCACCCAAGCATTACCACCGCTTTTACCCAGCCTAACCGGCCGCCAACAAACCGATGTGGCGATAGTCGGCGGTGGCTATACCGGGCTGCTAACCGCTTATTATCTGACCAGTGAATTTAATATCGATTGCCATGTGCTGGAAGCAAATCAGGTGGGGTTTGGCGCAAGTGCCCGTAATGCCGGCTTTGTTTTAAAAGGCTCGGGCAGATTAGGTTATGCCGCCATGGCCAAACGCTGGGATTTACCTACCGCCAAGGGCATTTATGGCGAGTTTACCCAGGCGGTTGCCAGAGTTGAGGGGCTTATCAAGCAGCATAATATTGCCTGCGAGCCACAAGAGGCCGGTTATTTGAAAGTGGCGCACAACCCAAAGGCATTGATCCAGCTACGTGGTGCGGCAGAATTTATCCAACAACATCTTGCGGATAGCACGGGATCATCAGCGCAGCTTATTTCTCGGGATGAATTACATGCCCGTTATTTACATCATCATCAAGCTTATGGTGCGTTAAGGCTTAACGATGGTTTTGGTTTAAATCCCCTTAAGTTATTGCTCGGTTATAAGGCGATGGTGGCAGCTCAGGGTGTGACGATTTCAGAGCAATCCTGTGTGCTCGATTGGGTAGAAGAAGACGGCAAACACAGACTGATCACCAACCAAGGTGAGCTGGTGGCCAATAAAGTCATTATGGCAGGCAATGCCTATACCCCTAAACGCTTTAATTCACGGGTGGATGACAAGTATCTGCCTATTCTGAGTAATGTGATTGTCACTGAGCCACTGACTCCCCGGGAACTGACTGCAGCAGGTTTATATACTCATCAGGTCACCATGGATACGCGCATTCTAAAATACTATTATCGATTGTTACCGGATAATCGTTTGTTGTTTGGCGGGCGCGGCGCGGTGTGGGGTAAAGATGCCGCTGATCCTGTATACGGTCAGCGACTAAAACTAGCCCTGGATAAGAGTTTCCCCAGCTTAGCCAATAAGGCGATAGCCTATAACTGGACTGGCTGGATTGCCGCTGCAATGGATGATATGCCCCACGTATACAGTAAAGGTGGGGTCGGTTATAGCCTGGGTTATTGTGGTGCCGGAGTGTCATTTAGCAGCCAGGCGGCCTATCGCCTGGCACAAAGTATTGCGGGAGAGGAACTACCCAATCTGCCTTTATACCAACAACCCTTACCCCCATTTCCTTTCGCTGGCGCCAGACGCCTTGGCCAATGGGGCTATTACCATTACGGTTGGTTAAAAGACCGCTGGGGTTAACCCTATACACAGTGTTTGTGACGCTGGGGGGATCCGTAATCAAAGGTTATAAAATAATCTCGTATACACTTCAAATTAGAGACTCTTGGTATAAGCTTGATAAGGATTAACCAACAGGAAATAGTTATGATTCAGCGCTTTTTAATCTCTGTTTTTACTTTGGCTTTATGGATTCCGCTAATTGCCAGTGCCGGCACCAGGATAATTAATCACAATCCGGCACAGAGCCAAATAAGCAACCTGTATATTGACAACGACATGCTTGCCACTGTGGATGAACGCGGTAAAACCCAATTTATCTTTGATAATAAACACCAGTCAGTGACTGTAGTGCAACATAAAGAAAAACGTTATATGCAGGTTGGTCAACAAGGTCTCACTGCTATGGCTGATGGCCTAAATAAAATGCGCGACCAGGCCATGAGTATGATGCAGCAAAAAATGGCGGGAATGTCTGTTGAGCAGCGTCAGCAAATGGAAAAAATGATGATCAATATGATACCCGACCCCTCTGCGGCACAGCGCCCGGTTGAATGGGTGAAAACCAGTCGCAGTGATAAGGTTCATGGGGTGCTGTGCAGCTGGATGGTGGTACGCCAGGAAGGCAAAATAAGCAGCGAAGCCTGTGTCGCCAAACTGAGTGATACAAACCTGAATGAGAAAGATTATCAAACCTTACGCGGTTTTTTCGACGTGATCGAAAATGTGCTCAGTGAGTTTGGCCCGTCGCAGCACTACATGCAGATAAATAATTTAATGTTTGATAATAATCGGGTGCCACTAAAACTTAAAGACTATAAACATAGTTCAGGCAAGGAAGTGAGCTTGGAATTTATTTCCGGATCGTTTGATGCAAGTTTATTTACTGTGCCCAAAGAGTACCAATTGCAAGATATACCTAATTTTAACATGCCGGAAAATTAGGTTAATAGATTAATTTAATACGGGGTTTTTGTTCAATCAGAGCATGGTTACGATGCAATTTTTAGCCCATAAAACCCGGCCAGCAGACACACTTTATGGCAGGAAAATGCAATATAAGCCAACAGCTGCCTAAGTTATACCAACAGGAAAAGGGGCGAAATATTGGCCACCTTGGTGCGCCTGTGCAATAATTTTGATTGGATCGCACCAGCGATGCATGACGTCTTTACTTCCTACCTATACCCAAAACCATTGTAGTTGCCGTTATAGGGCAAAAGACCTCAGCCCCAAGAGCTTAGACGGTCTAAGTGATTAGGCTAAGTGAGAGCATCCAACAACGCTGCAGCTTCAAGGGAGACGCTTATAATTGTACCGTAGTGGCCAAGTAAGATCGTTTACCGTATATATTCCTTCGCTGACCTTGTTGTTATTTTACACTGAGGAGGGTTTGCTTCATTACATATTAGCGATTTAAAATCGGTAATATGATGACTGTCAGCATGACCATAAATATTTCCGTTGCAGCCTTAAGTATGTGGGTTGCATTGATGTAAAGATTACTATGGCCCCATCCGCAGATTGGCTGAATTACGCAAAAAAAACCTATCTGTCGATAGGCCTTAACGTAGAAGTTAGATAACTAAAAATTACCTCTGCATTTCATGGAGCAATTGCGTTTAGAGCACTCTTTATATTTTTGCCGGTAGCAAAGTGCCTGTAACTTCACCAAACCCTATGCGTTTTGCCCCTTGTTTGGCACAATAACCACGCATGATCACCGTATCTCCGTCTTCCAGGAAGCTGCGTTTCTCACCATTTTTTAGGGTGATGGGCTGTTGCCCACCTTGGCTTAGCTCTAGCATCGAGCCCGCTTCATTTGCTTCTGGCCCCGATTGGGTGCCACTACCGAGTAAATCACCGGGGCGCAAGTTGCAGCCATTCACTGTATGGTGGGCAAGCATCTGGGCGATAGTCCAGTAAGAATGCCTGAAGTTTGTTGTGGCTAAACATTCAGCCTGCTCATTACTGTCTTGCATTTTTGCTGTACTAATAGCCACTTCAAGTGAGATATCTAATCCACCGCTTTTACGGTTTTTATCAGACTCTAAATAGGCAAGGGGCTGAGGATGATCATCCTCTCTAGTCCAGGGCGTATTAAAGGGGACTAAAGCTTCCAGCGTGACAATCCAGGGAGAGACCGTGGAGGCGAAATTTTTTGATAAAAATGGACCCAGTGGCTGATATTCCCAGGCTTGAATGTCCCGGGCCGACCAATCGTTAAACAGGCATAAGCCAAAAACGTGTTTGTCTGCATCATCAATGGCAATGGCATCTCCGAGGGCGTTTCCTGCGCCGACAAAAATACCCACTTCCAATTCATAGTCCATTTTCTTAGCCGGACCGAAGCTGGGCTCGGTTGCGGGGGGTAGTCGAGTTTGCCCACAGGGCCGGTTAAATGTTTGACCTGAAACACCGATGGATGAACTGCGGCCATGATAACCAATGGGCACCCATTGATAATTAGGCAGCAAAGGATTGTCGGGCCGGAATTGTTTGCCTACATTGGTCGCATGGTAAATCGAGGTATAGAAATCCGTATAGTCGCCAATCTGGGCGGGTAGGGCATACTCAACCTCATCCATTGGTATCAGGCAAGTTTGAATTTCACTTTGCAGCGCAGCACCTGTACGCAGGGATATCGATAAGTCCTGGCGCAGACTGTTCCAGTATGTAAAGCCCAGAGACATAAGATCATTCAATTGTCCCGTTTGACAGGCTACTAAAGCCAGGCTTGTTTTACCCGTAAACAGCGCTTTACTATGCAAAGCGGCTAGGTCCAGCACCTGATCACCAATGGCGGTACCGATGCGAAATTCTTCATCGCAATGACTGCGGCGAAACACTGCAAAGGGTAGGTTTTGAATGGGAAAGTCAGTATCTGCTATATTGGCTGATGCGACCCAGCTATGCAGAGCCGGATCATGGGTTTCATTTAATTTCACTAATTTAATGCCCTCTATTTAGAATGAGTAAATTCTTTTTCGTGCAACCATGCTGCGTGTTTAGGCGCTTTTTTAGTTTGACTCCACTGTTCCAACATAGCGGGTGCGACCTCGTGCAGTTTTTGCATTTCTTCTTCAGTGCAGCTGTTGGCAACCAATTCAATGCGATGTCCGTTAGGATCTCTGAAATAGATTGACTGGAAAATACCGTGGTTGGTGGGGCCCAGTACATCCAGACCAGCAGATACCAGGCTGGCTTTGGCCGTCAAGAGTTCATCGAAAGTCTCTACCTCCATGGCAAAGTGCTGCACCCAATCGGGGGTATTACCGTCTTTACCCATTTTAGGTGAATTGGGCAGTTCAAAAAAGGCCAATACATTACCCATACCGGCATCTAAAAATACGTGCATATAAGGGTCTGGCGCATTGGTTGAAGGCACGCGATCTTCGGCAATGGCCAGTACGAAATCCATTCCCAGTACATTCTGGTAAAATTCCACTGTTTCTTTTGCATCGTTACAACGATAGGCAACGTGATGGATACGCTTAATGTTCATTGAATAATCCTTTTATACGGCGGCTTTATCGGTCGTTTCTAACACACCACGAAGTATTTGGTCTCTTTCTAGTGATTCAAATAACGCTTTGAAGTTGCCTTCACCGAAGCCTTCGTCACCTTTACGCTGAATGAATTCAAAAAAGATGGGGCCCACCGCATTTTGAGAAAATATTTGCAGCAATAAACGAGGAGATTCTTCATCAGTTGTGCCGTCTAGTAAGATACCGCGACTTTTTAATTCATCTACCGACTGACCATGACCAGGCAGGCGATCGGCCAGCATTTCATAATAGGTGTCAGGCGGAGCGGTCATAAACTTAGTGCCCATGGCTTTTAATCTGTCCCAACAAGCCAGCAGGTCGTCACAGATAAAGGCGATATGCTGAATACCTTCACCATTATAATTCATCAAAAATTCTTCGATTTGACCATTACTGCCCGATTCTTCATTTAGCGGAATACGGATCTTGCCATCAGGCGCCGTCATGGCCTTGGAGGTTAAACCTGTGTACTCGCCCTTAATATCAAAGTAGCGAATTTCTCTGAAGTTAAATAATTTCTCATAGTAATCGGCCCAGAATTTCATACGCCCTTTATAGACGTTATGGGTAAGGTGATCGATTAATTTAAAACCACAACCTTCAGGATTACGGTCAACACCTGGCAGAAATTCAAAGTCAATGTCATAGATAGACAGGCCTTCTTCGTAGCGGTCGATAAGGTAGATGATGGCGCCGCCTATACCCCGTATGGCGGGTAGTTTAAGCTCCATTGGTCCGCATGGGATTTCAATGGGCTGGGCACCAAGATCAAGGGCACGCTTATAAGCCGTTTTCGCACAGCGGACTCTAAATGCCATGCCACACGCCGAAGGACCATGCTCTTCTGCGTAATAAGAGGCCGGTGATTTTGTTGTATAATTGATGATGATATTAATTTCACCCTGACGCCATAAATCGACATTTTTTGAGCGATGACTGGCGACATGAATAAAGCCCATCGTTTCAAATACAGGCTCCAAGATCCCTTTTTCCTTGGCTGCGAATTCTATAAATTCGAAGCCATCTAATCCCATGGGGTTGTCAAACAAATCAGTCATCTTTAGTCCTCTTTTTATTGGCAATAAACAACAGCTACTGGTGTAGTTGATGGAAGATACTTTACTCCTTATTATGGGCAACTTTCTGTTTATATTCGCTGATCATTAGGTGGTTTGTGGCATAATCCGTCTATAATATTTAATTTTAAGGTGGAATGCGTTTTATGAAGTTATCTCGGGCAGAATGTGAGATTTTATATTTATTACAACGTGATGGCCGTATGTCCAACGTTGAAATAGCAAACCAAGTGGGGCTGTCAGAATCTCCTTGTCTGAGGCGCATAAAGACCCTGGAAAGTGCAGGGGTGATTGATCACTATTCGGCCATTTTAAACCAGCGCATGATCGGTCTGCAGGTGACGTCATTTGTCATGGTTTCCCTTGAGAAACAGGATGACACTAAGCGGATCACGTTTCTCGAAGAAGTCGCTGCCCTGGAGTACATCATTGAATGCCACGCGACCACAGGTAGTTACGATTACTTGATGAAGGTGGTTGCCACCAGCATGGATCATTTTTCAGATTTATGTATGAATAAAATACTCAAATTCGCAGGTGTAATGAATATTGAATCCCAGTTCAGCCTCAAAGTGATTAAAGAAAGTAGTGTATTACCTGTGCACAGTAGCTAAGTCGCGGGTAATGACTTCGCTCCTTAGCGAAGCCAGATAAGGTTATTTTTTTGATTGGTTTACTTGTTTTTTGTACTACAGATAGCGGTACAGGACTGAGTCCCTGGGACAGTGTAAAAAATTTTGGGAAGTAATGACGGGTACCGCTTCACCTTAATATCATCAATCTTTGTAGAAAACCCCGTGATCACAGTGGAGCGAAAGTCGCGGGGCAGTTCACGATGAATATCTATTTGTCACGTCGTAACGGGCTTAGTCTACTAATAGTGTTTCAAGCAGATCATCAATTTCTTGTTTAAGATCTTGATCGACAATTTTATTCGCGCTGATTTTTGCATTCTGCAGATTTTTAATCGCTGCGTCAGTTTGACCTAATTCAATTTGCATGGTCGCCATGGAAAATGCGATGGATGACATATGGTCTTTTGAATTAACCGCGATAGCTTTTTCCAGAGCTTTTTCGTAGCCGGCCACGGCGTCTGCTAACTCTTCAGTAAAGTCGGCAAGAGTTTCCCATTGTTCCGGGTGGTCTTTGTCGGTATTTTCGTTATCGATACAAATAGCCTTTAGCTGTGCATAGAGCGAGTTAAATGCCTCTCTATTGTCTTCTTTGGCAGCGGCCATTAGTTTTTCAGTCAGCTTATAGACGGACTTGTATATTTTGGTACTTATCATGACTCATTACCCTTTCTCTACAACACATAAAATAACAAATAATGGATCAACAAATTTGTTGCCTTTTCGTATTCATTAATAAAGTTTTATAACGCCCGCTCACCGGCCAGTAAGTGCTACTTTTTATTTTAGCAAAAACTGTGACAACCCTATCGAGCCCTAGTGCAGCTAGTTGTTATGCAAATTTTCACCCTGATCTAGTCTACTTTACACTCCTGGAGGGAAACCATTTTATTTTGATTATGTTTCAATAGTTCAAGCTCTTTAAAACCAAACTTTTGATGAAATAATAAAGATGGTTTATTAGGTGGTATAACGTCAATTTCAGCAAAAATACTGGGTAATGAATGCTCAGTTGCCCACTTCAGAGCGTATTTGTAGAGTTTGGTCGCCATACCTTTAGCCCTAAATTGGTCTGAAATCACGATCCTGTCGATGTATAAAAATGAATCGTAATTCTGATTAAACCACTCATAGTTGATACTTTCGTATTGAACATCATGAGTAAAAGCTAACAGAAACCCCGCCACTTGATTGGCTTCTTCCACTACTGCGGACAAGGCAGATATTTCCATTAATCGGAGTAACTTATTCTTATCCATTGGACTTAACACTTTCACTGATTTCTCGTTCAATTCAAGAATTGTGTCAATATCTTGAGCTAAGATTTTCCTAATAATCACTTTCACCTCTTTTGTGCATAACGCCTTAATCAGCCCAGCCGCTGTTCTTCGGTGCGTGAATTTTCTTATTATATTTCATGGCTAAAAGTGCACCTATAACCATAAGTACAGGATAGAAAAAAGCCTCCGGCTCGCTTGCAGACAGAATACCAGATATGGCCACAGAAAATGAAACTGTAGCGACTAACATTAACCTGACAGTGGAAAGCCGAGAACCATCGTCAGTCCTAAAAGGAATTTATTACGGATACTCTGCTGTCCTTTATATTTTTCGCTCACTCAAGCCAATATGTTTGTTATTTAGTCTGGCCAAACGTTCTACCTCCTCTTCAGTAAGGTAGCCCTATCCAGACATTTTCTGAAACTGCGGTTGATATGAAATCTCCAGTTTTGATGGTGCTGGTCACTTATCTGCATAGCAAAAGACGATAAAAGTATCAGCACAACACTCGTTAACGTTAATCGTAGAGCTTTCTTTTTGAGATGTAACGCTTATTATTGAGAATTTCGTATATGCCATTAATTAATTAGATTTATTTTGATGGCAATGTTAGCTATTAATCCTTGATTCAAGAACATATTTTTCATTTATATCATCCGAAAAAGTTAAACACTCAAAAATAAAAGAAGATCTGCCAAATTTAGATTACAGAAAGTATGCTCGTTAAAATTCAAATTTACCCGATTAAAGTTGCCGATTGCCAAAGAGGGGGAAACAAAGCTTTTAGGCGTGCGACGCCTGTTTGTTGAACGACAGTACGTTAACGTATTTGAAGTGTAACATATTGTTATATATTAAATTTTTAAATATGGCCTTGTCATACTATCTGTACCACTAAAAGGTAATGTGCTTACGTTGGTAACCAAACCTTTTACTTTTTACAAAACTGGTCTTTACTTTAGACGCTTGATTACTCCTTTCAAGTGTTTTATTTGAGTTGTATTGCCTCGGATTGATTCCCAAGGGCTTTTAACGATTTGTTCAGCTAGGTTATCTGGTGCAAGTTTATCGCTCTATTCCCCAAGGTATCACTCTATTTAATAAAAGGTACTTTCTAGCTTGCTCGCTAAGGGTACGTTGCAGCACAGGCTCCCGTTTGTGAGTAGGTTTTAAAAACTAACCTGTTGATCCCTCCTCAAAGCATGGGGCAGGTCAACAGGTCATGCATGGCGGGTAGTCTTGGGTGTTCGTCGTTAAGTTCACAAGTGAAATCCAGTAGGATATTTATTGGCTTTTATAGCGCATCACTGCCTTAGTTAGTTCAGCATGTGCGTGATTAAGTTTACGCTGCGTTACTGCTTATAATAACTCCAGAGAAATTATGTGAACCTATTTGCCAGGCAATGGTTAATAAAAGATCGTGGTTATCTGAAAATCAATAATATTACCTTGGAAGCTTTATTGTCATGGATAGTCCTCACCAATTTATCAATCTAAACACCTCGATAATTAACGTCATAAAATGCCTGATGGCTGCCGTTTCATTTACATTAGCCGCTCCAGTTTTTGCTGATGATTGCAGTCAAAGATTAAACAGTAATGAACTTGAGGGCGCTTTCACTATTTGTAGTGAAGCTGCCAAGCAGGGAGATGCTGCTGCGCAATTAAATTTGGGTTTTATGCATGATTTTGGTAAAGGTATGCCCCAAGATGATAAGCAGGCGGTTTACTGGTACAGAAAAGCTGCTGAGCAAGGCTATGCTGCCGCTCAATACAATTTGGGCCTCATGTATGACAATGGAGAAGGCACGCCAAAGAATGATAGGCAGGCGGTTTACTGGTACAGCAAAGCCGCTGAGCAAGGAGTTGCTGATGCTCAATACAATCTGGGCCTTATGTATGACAATGGAGAGGGCACGCCAAAGAATGATAGGCAGGCGGTTCGCTGGTACAGCAAAGCTGCTGAGCAAGGCTATGCTGATGCTCAATACAATCTGGGTTTTATGCATGATTTTGGTAAAGGTACGCTTAAAGACAGTATATTAGCTTATGCTTGGTATAATGTTTCGGCCTCGCAAGGACAAGAGCAAGCAATTAAAAATAGAGGACTCATTGAAAAAAAATGACGTCCACCCAAATAGCGGAAGCTCAAAAGTTATCAAAAGAACTTTATGGCAAATACGTTAAATAGTTCGGGCAATAGTTCTAATTAGGTGAACCGGTTAAATAGGCTTAGTGTTTTTTTAAGCAATCCGGACTGCTCATCAACTAGTTCAAGTAATTGGGATTGCCTGTTGTCTTTCAAGTGCCCCAATCAATGCCAGGTATTACTAGACACACGGTTAAATCATCTGGGCATGTTGTAGTTATGAAAAACCTCACACAATCGCCGATGCGTGGATCGTATTATCCGCGGTGTCAAAGCTCCAGAGGGGGCATTTTTTAGCTGTGCTTTGTATCGACAACTAAACAACAACCTTAAACGTTTTTTTATGTACACCACTATTTGGTGCGTGTGCAAATAGGTGACATCACAGAGATGCTCGAAGAGCAGTTGTGTTTGCTGCGTAATCCCCCGTTTTTAGGATTGAGCAATGTGTTTAATACCCCAATCTTCTGAACGCAATGACACCGATTTGTACCACTAAAATAATGACTGTCAACGAACGCTACCGAACCTACAGGCATAAAAAAACCCGCTAAAACCGTTATTTATGTGGTCTTAGCGGGCTTTATAGTTCTCTTCGAACTTACATTTGGTGGAGCTGGCGGGACTTGAACCCGCGTCCAGAAAGCGTCTACCATCGGTACTACATGCTTATTCTGTCTTTTATTTAACTAATTTGAACTCCAACAGACAGGATTTCTCATAGCGGGCCTAATACTATTTCGCGGTTCACCCTTAGACAAGGTTCCCTCGCTATTCTGCTGGGATGACCTTCCGAACCTCTGCTAGCAGAAAGAGCGTGAGTGGAAGGGCTTAGCCGGGTATTAAGCGGCTAAAGCGTAGTTTTCGTCGTTTGCGACTATTTAAATGCGGCTTTTATAGAGGCAAACCGCTCCTCTGCATGCACCTAAAGCGTCTTGATTCCTGTCGAATCCAAAATCAGCCCCAAATGTGTTGGCTGCAAACTACCAACGAAGAGAAGTGTAACACAGCTAAAATAAAAGTCATCATCTTGCATAGATTACAGCGCTAATAATTTGTTTCGCTCAGTCGTACGACTAAACTTATAGTCGATGATATCTTTACTTGTTTGACATTTTTCACTGAGCGTGGCGATTTGGGCAGTTGCTCCTTAGCGAAGCACAGACTTTGGTGACAGACGACCAATTGCAGACATTTAACATGTCTTATTATCATGGAGGCATGGCTGTAGCCTAGCCTGGGCGGTACCAAGGTCTGTTGTTTGTAATAGTTTAGGGTACTGATTTTACGGGTGTTTTTATGGGCGAACTGTCCTTCTTTTATTACGTGTCACCTTGCATTGAATAAAAGACTTGCCCCTAAAGTTAACGATAAAGGTTATAGTCTGGCCAGTTCACATTCAGCACAGGTCATCACCATGCCCACTACTATATTCAGTCCTTTCACTCTAGCGAGTGGAGGAGTGATAAAAAATCGTCTGGTTAAGGCGGCTATGGAAGAGAACCTGGCTACCCGCGCGCAAGTGCCAGGTAAGAAACTATTACAACTTTATAAAACCTGGGCAGAGGGGGGGGTAGGGCTGATCATTACCGGCAATGTAATGGTCGATCACCTGGCCATGACCGGGCCGGGTGGCCTGGCGTTAGAGCAAGATACGGATCTCACTTCTTATCGAGCGCTGGCCAGCGCGGCAAAAGCCAATAACACTAAAGTGTGGATGCAAATCAACCATCCAGGGCGCCAGGTATTTAAGAAAATGGGGGGGAAGGTGTTGTCTGCTTCGAATATCCCATTGGATATGGGTAAATATTCTGCTTTATTTACCCAGCCTAAAGCACTGGAAATATCTGAAATTGAAGATATTATTAAGCGTTTTGTCAGTACCGCCAAACAAGCTGAAAAAGCAGGTTTTGATGGGGTGCAAATCCATGGGGCCCATGGCTACCTACTGGCACAGTTTTTATCGCCATTAACGAATAAACGTGAGGACGAGTGGGGGGGCAGTCTGCGAAATCGTGCGCGTTTGTTACTTGAAATAAGCAAGGCAATACGTGGGGCATGCGGCCCGGGGTTTGCCGTGTCGGTAAAGCTCAACTCTGCGGATTTTCAACAGGGTGGTTTTGATGTTAATGATGCCCAGAGTGTTGTACAACTGCTGGCCGAGCTTAGCGTCGATTTGGTGGAGTTATCCGGAGGCAGCTACGAAGTGCCTGCTATGCAAGGTCGTACAGGAAATAAGCACACCTTGGCCAAAGAAGCCTATTTTTTGGAGTTTGCCCGGGGTATTGCCAGTAATACCAGTATGGCTATTATGACCACAGGGGGGATCAGCAAGCGAGCTGTAGCAGAGCATGTCGTTGAATCGGGGATAGAACTGGTTGGTCTGGCTAGTGCCCTGGCGTTCACCCCGCAGCTCCCCAATCAATGGATGAACCGCAATATGGCCGAAGGTAAGATCAACAAAGTTCGGTGGCGCAACAAAACCTTAAGTGGCCTGGCGAATATGGCCCTGGTAAAAGGACAGCTGCGGCGTATAGGAGCTGACAAATTACCTAATGCTAATGCCTCACCTCTGTTGTCTTTATTACTGGATCGACTGCGCACGGCACATTTAACCAAACGCTACCGGCGCCAATTTACTGACCAATTGGATCAATAATGGGCTGAGTTTGAGATATGAGTGGCCAACGGCCACTCAAGGTTAATAAGGCTTAATTAAACCTTGTTTTTCATCATGCGTTCTTTGTCACGGGCCCAATCCCGATCTTTGACCGCATCACGCTTATCATGTTCGTGTTTACCTTTACCCAGGTAAATCTCCACTTTTACCCAGTTTTTCTTCCAGTACATGGCGGTGGCTAAAATTGAATAGCCCTGGCGCTCCACTGAGCCAATAAGCTTGTCTAGTTCCCGTTGCTTGAGCAGCAGTTTACGATTGCGTAGCGGCTCACACACTACATGGCTTGAGGCCTGGTTAAGAGGTTGAATGGTGGTACCGATTAAATAGGCTTCGCCATTTTTAATGGTAACGTAACTTTCTGATAAATTTACTTTACCAGATCTAATGCTTTTCACTTCCCATCCCTGTAATGCTAGGCCTGCTTCGAGTTTATCTTGTAAGATATAATCATGGCGGGCCTTCTTATTTAAGGCGATAGTATTGCTATTAGCTGATTTTGACTTCTTTTTATTCATGGCTACCTATTATAATGGTTGTCATTCAGTCCACAACAAAAATCATTGAATTTGAAATAGATAACAAATTTTATGTTAATATTTTCGACTGTTTTTCATTATTTACATACTTTAGGGGACTTGATGCCAAATGTGTCTCGTAGTGCTTTGGTAGCATTTAGCGCCGAATCCATGTTCGATCTCATTAATGATGTGGAGCGTTATCCGGAATTTCTACCCGGTTGCACACAAACCAAGGTGCTAGCGCAAAACGATACCAGTATGCAGGCATCGTTATTAATTTCTAAAGCGGGCATCAAACAGTGGTTTACCACACAGAATAGTTTGTCTCGGGGAAAATACATTAAAATGAATTTAGTGGATGGACCGTTTTCCGAATTAACCGGCGGCTGGACCTTAACCCCTTTATCTGAGCATGCCTGCAAAATCGAGCTGAATCTGGACTTCACTTTTTCCAGCCGCCTGGTGGAGCTGGCATTTGGTCGGGTATTTAATGCTATAGCCGCTAATATGGTGACGGCATTTTCCCAGCGGGCCAAAGAAGTCTATGTATGACCGAACAGCAAATTAACCTGGAAGTCGCCTATGCCCTGCCGGACAGGCAAGCATTATTAGAAGTTGTCGTTGAGCATGGAGCGACCGTTGAACAGGCCATATTGGCTTCGGGGATCATCAAGCGTTTTAGCCAAATCGACCTGGCAACCAGCAAAGTTGGTATATGGAACCGTACGTGTAAATTAACAGATGTGCCTAAAAATGGCGACCGCATCGAAATCTACCGGCCGCTCATAGCTGATCCCAAAGAAGCACGCCGTCGCCGGGCCGAAAAAGCTAAAGATGAAGGGCGGGCCGACAAAGTTACCGGTGGCCGAGTGGCCAATAAAGCTAAAAAATCAGACCAGTAAAATGACATTTTCATATGCTTTAAAAGCGCAAGCCCAAAGCCTCACATAAAAACTTCTGAAAGGGTTGGGCGCGGCCAAATCGTGTGGCAACTAACTCACATAGGCCATCTTGATAGAGCTGTTGCTCGTCAAGGTGACAAAGGGCAATAAAGTCTTTGCGTTTTAACTCTTCACTCATCACAGAATTTGCATCATAGCCCTTGGGCGGACGAATTAGCTTGTCGCCGCTTAATTGATAATATTCGGAAAAAGGTGGATGCTCAATGGCATCCTGATAAGGCCCAGGCTTAGTCTGTATGTGTTCACGTATTGCCCGCAGTGCTCGCGGGTGTGGATGCCAGGTACCCACACCGAGAAAAATTTCACTGGGGGCGATATGCACATAAAAACCCGGTGCATGTACGTCTTTGCCTACTTCATGGCGAAATTGAATACCCACATTGGTTTTGTAGGGGGACTTGTCTTTGGAAAAACGTACATCCCGGTAAACTCGCATCAGTGAGCCACCGACTTTCTTGGCGGATGCTTCGTAATGGGGTGATACAAGGGGGATCCATTTGGCCATTTCGTCAATAAAGGCTAATGCTGGGCCACGCACCACATCTTCATATTGCTGTTTATGAGCAGCGAACCACTGGCGATCATTGTGTCGGTGTAATTCGGTTAAGAACGTCATCAGAGATGGCTCAAATTTTTTAAACATAAGGGCTCCTATTATTTTCGCTACACGCTATCCAGGTCGCATTGATTAGGCACCCATAGGGGGACATTGTGATTAGCTTTAGTATTTCTTACGTTGCAGCCCTGTGGTTGCCAATATTTTCGCTGAAATTTCTTCAATTGAAAAACAGGTGCTATTGAGAAAAGGAATTTTTTCTTTGCGATACAGATTTTCCACTTCCCGTAATTCCAATCGGCACTGCGCCATAGAGGCATAGCGGCTGTTTGCCCGACGTTCGGAACGAATTTGGTGCAAGCGATCCGCCTCAATGGTTAATCCAAACAGCTTGTGCTTGCAGTGGCGCAGACTGGGGGGTAAACGTAATATGTCGCCCATATCTTCTTCGGTAAATGGGTAATTGGCCGCTTTGATGCCGTATTGCAAAGCCAAATACAAACTAGTGGGCGTTTTGCCTGAGCGTGACACGCCTACCAGGATAATATCCGCTTGTTCGTAGTCACGAATATTTGCCCCATCGTCGTTCGCCAGGGCATAGTTAACAGCCTCAATTCTGATGTCATAGGTTTTCTCGTGAATACTATGGGTTCGATGTTTTTCTGGCTTGGAAGGCACCCCTAAAATTATTTCCAGAGGGGCGACAAACTGATCGAGAAAATTGTAGTTTATGCCCACTGATTTAGAGATGATTTTGCGCACATCGGTATTGACGACAGTGTAAAAAACCAAAGGTCGTTGTTTGTCATCTTGAAAACTTTCAGATATTTGTTGCACTACCTCTTTTGCATGTTCAACTGTTTCGACGAAGGGAATAGTGATGTGTTCGAACTCGATCGTGAACAATGACAGCAAAGCATGCCCAAAAACCTCGGAAGTTATGGCAGTTCCATCTGAAATATAATAAGCAGCACGCATAACAATTCCTTAACAATGTAGTAATTTAATTACAGAAATAAATAAGATTTTACTTTCTAACGACCCGCATTCTAAAATCCCCCCAGCAAAAAGCTAGTCACTTGAGAAATATATATTTTTTAACGGACTGGGGAGCGACATTGTTGACTAACAATCCGGGTTTGTCACTGTTGGCAGCTCACTTAATTGAATTCATCTTGGAGAGGAATTAAATGCAAGAAAATGTGCTTTGGTATCAGCAATTAGGCATGAGCGATGTAGGCGTAGTTGGCGGAAAAAATGCTTCTCTTGGGGAGATGATTTCCAACCTTTCAAATGCTGGCGTCCAGGTCCCGGGGGGATTTGCAACCACGGCCTATGCGTTTAACCTTTTTCTCGAGCAAAGCGGATTAGAAGATCGCATTCACGTATTGCTTGATAGTCTCGATGTAGAAGATATTCCCGCCTTGGGTGTGGCCGGGGCAACTATTCGTCAATGGATCATTGATACTCCGTTTCTGCCTGGGCTGGAAGCGGATATCACGACCGCCTTTAAAACCTTACAAGGGGACGCGGGTGAAGAAGCTTCTTTTGCAGTGCGCTCATCCGCTACGGCTGAAGATATGCCCGATGCTTCTTTTGCCGGTCAACAAGAAACCTTTTTGAATGTAAAAGGCATCGATGCGGTGATGGTAGCCATCAAGTACGTGTATGCCTCTTTGTTTAATGACCGGGCCATTTCTTATCGTGTGCACCAGGGATACGATCACAAAGGTGTGGCTTTGTCTGCGGGTATTCAGCGTATGGTACGCAGCGATTGTGCTGCATCAGGTGTGATGTTTTCTATTGATACAGAGTCCGGTTTTGAAGATGTGGTATTTATCACTTCATCCTACGGTCTGGGTGAAATGGTGGTACAAGGGGCGGTCAACCCCGATGAATTTTATGTGCATAAACCTACGATGGAAAAAGGCTTCCCGGCTGTAGTGCGTCGAAATCTAGGCAGTAAATTAACCAAGATGATTTACTCCGATGACCTCAACCATGGCAAACAAGTTGAAATTGTCGATATAGAGCGCGCTGACAGTCTGAAATTTTCCTTAACCGATAATGAAGTGCAAGAACTTGCCAAGCAAGCCGTTATCATCGAAAAGCATTATCAACGTCCCATGGACATAGAATGGGCTAAAGACGGTCTGGACGGTAAACTCTATATCGTACAGGCTCGGCCAGAAACGGTTCGCAGTCGCGAAGACATTCAAGTTATAGAAAGATTTCGTTTGCATGGCAAGGCTAATATCGTCTGTGAAGGACGTTCAATCGGCCATAAAATTGGTGCCGGTGTAGCCAAGGTTTTAGGTTCAGTTAATGATATGCACATGATCCAGGCGGGCGATGTACTGGTAACTGACATGACCGACCCCGATTGGGAGCCGATCATGAAAAAGGCGTCGGCCATTGTCACCAATCGCGGTGGACGTACCTGTCATGCTGCCATCATAGCGCGTGAATTAGGCATACCCGCAGTAGTGGGTTGTGGTAACGCCACGGATCTTATCGCCAATGGCGACAAAATTACGGTGTCATGTGCAGAGGGCGACACAGGTTTTATTTACGGTGATGTATTAGGTTTTGACGTAATCACTTCCCGTATAGATTCTATGCCAGAATTACCTTTAAAGGTCATGATGAACGTAGGTAATCCGGATCGAGCCTTTGATTTTGCCCGTCTGCCCAACGAAGGTGTGGGCCTGGCGCGGTTGGAATTTATTATCAATCGGATGATAGGCATTCACCCTAAGGCGCTACTTAATTTTGACCAGCAACCTGCTGAGTTGAAAAAAGAAATCACTGAAATGATTGCCGGTTATGCATCTCCGGTTGAGTTTTATATAGAGAAACTGGTCGAAGGTATTGCCACTATTGGTGCCGCCTTTTCACCGAAAAAAGTGATAGTGCGTATGTCTGATTTTAAATCAAATGAGTATTATAACTTGGTGGGTGGTCATCAATACGAACCCCATGAAGAAAACCCTATGCTGGGCTTTCGTGGTGCCAGTCGTTATATCTCTGATGATTTCCGTGAGTGTTTTGCCCTGGAATGTGAAGCAATCAAACGGGTGCGCAATAAAATGGGTTTGACCAATGTTGAGATCATGATCCCCTTTATACGCACGTTGGAAGAAGGTCGTAAAGTCATCGAGCTATTGGCCGAACAAGGTTTAGTACAAGGCGAGAACGGTCTTCGGGTGATCATGATGTGTGAATTGCCTTCCAACGCCTTATTAGCCGATCAGTTTTTGGATATTTTCGACGGGTTTTCTATTGGATCGAATGACTTGACACAGTTGACCTTGGGGCTTGATAGAGATTCGGGCTTAATTGCCCACCTGTTTGATGAGCGCGACCCTGCTGTAAAAGCGTTATTGTCTATGGCAATTAAGGCGGCAAAAAAACGCGGTAAGTACGTGGGGATTTGTGGTCAAGGCCCCTCCGATCATGAAGATTTAGCCGCATGGTTGGTGGAACAAGGTATCGACAGTGTCTCTCTCAACCCAGACTCAGTGGTTGAAACCTGGTTGTATCTTGGGGAAAAACACGGCATCAAATAACGACCAATAATAAGAACGCTGTACTCTACGCCATAAAAGAGGCTGTCAATTGACAGCCTCTTTTTTTATACGTGAGTTAGATAGCCCTTAGAATGAAATTTACGATCCAGTATCAGGCGATCAATTTTTTGTGCCGAAACGCTCATGGCAGGTTGATATGTTTTTAGCCAGTGTCTGGCCTGTGGCACATCATAGCTAAGCAACATTAACCCGCCCAACATAAACAATATCGAACTCGGTAAAATAAATAATACGACTCTCGCTAGCAGTGAAATACTACCAGATACGATACGAATATTTCTAAGTACGACTGGTTCCTCAATAAAATTCTACCAAGTATCAGTAATATAGGCATTGTGTTGATAAGGAAAATTATTAGTTGTTAACCGTTACCCGTTATTTTATATCACGAACGGTTAATTAATCTATTGCTGATTTTCTGTAAAAAAACGTATATTGCCTTTTACTATAACCAATTGAATTAAAAGGAAAATAATTTTTAGTCAGTATGCATGGGCTGTTATCGGTCTAAACGTTAACCGAGGACGGACGGGAGGGGGGAAGTAATCCTTTTTTCCTTTAACTTGAGTAAAGCAAAGTGTAATGGAAAGTGGAACATGGCAGATAGTTGGACAGCAGGGGGAATAAAAGTTTGTTACTCGATTAAAAACTAATTAATTACCAACGCGTATTAGAAGTTATGGCTATAGGAGATGTATAATGGTGAAAGATATTTGAATTACCAAGAAAAAGTAAAAACTATGTCATCAGTGCTTGAATTACCCGCCTTAGCAGTTGAATCTACCTTAGAAGCTAGTTATCAAACCTATTTAGCGCAACTAGGTGCCAGTAGATTTTCCGGTGATATAGAATTGAGTTATGCCAGTCGTTTGGCTGTGGCCACCGATAATTCGATTTACCAGCAATTACCACAAGCGGTAGTGTTGCCAAAATCCATAGCCGACCTCAAAATAATTGGTGAAATAGCCGCTCGCTTTGATGATGTACGCTTTAGTGCCCGTGGTGGCGGTACGGGTACCAATGGCCAATCATTGACCTATGGCATTATTGTGGATGTTTCCCGCCATATGAATCAAATTCTGGAGATAAACGCAGCACAAGGGTGGGTCCGTGTGCAAGCTGGTGTGGTTAAAGATCAGTTAAATGATGCCTTACGGCCCTATGGGTTATTTTTTGCTCCAGATTTATCCACCAGTAGTAGGGCTACAATTGGTGGCATGATCAGTACTGATGCCTCCGGGCAGGGGTCTTTGGTATATGGAAAAACCAGTGATCATGTCTTGGGCCTGACCTCAGTATTAGCCGATGGCACCTTGCTTGAAACCGCTCCTATGACTATGGAAGCGGCTAAACTTGAGGCCAAAAAAGATACGCCTATTGGACGCCTGACACAGCAAATATTGGAAACCTGCGTCAACAAGCGCACGCAAATACTGGCTAAATTTCCCCGCATGAACCGATTTCTGACAGGGTATGACTTAGAGCATGCGCTAAACGATGATCTTACTATGGTGGATGTTAGCCGGGTTATCACGGGCTCTGAAGGTTCATTGGTATTTGTGGCTGAAGCGAAACTGAATGTGACGGCGATTTCCAAACACAAAGCCTTAGTGAACATCAAATATGATTCCTTTGAATCAGCTTTGCGCCACGCCCCCCATATGGTGGCGGCGAATGCGACTTCGGTAGAAACCGTTGATAGCAACGTATTGAATCTGGCCAAACAAGACATTATTTGGCATCAAGTGAAAGATCTCATTACCGAAGTACCAAACAAAGAAGTACTAGGTTTGAATATGGTTGAGTATAACGGCCATTCAGAGCAAGAATTACGGGACAGGATTGAGATCCTCAGCGGTAACCTGAACCTGGCATTAACCAATGAACAAGACGGTATTATTGGCTATCAAATTACCTACGATATCGGTGATATAGGTAAAATTTACGCCATGCGTAAAAAGTCGGTGGGTTTATTGGGTAAAACTAAAGGGCGTAAAAAGCCTCTCGCCTTTGTTGAAGATACGGGGGTACCGCCAGAAAATCTGGCTGACTTTATTATGGAGTTCAGGGCGTTACTGGACGGAAAAGGCTTGCAGTACGGCATGTTTGGCCATGTGGATGCCGGGGTGTTACACGTGCGTCCGGCCCTTGATATGTGCGAGCCTGAGCAGGAAGCCATGGTGCCAGAGATATCCAAGGAAGTGGTCAAGCTGGTAGCCAAATATGGCGGCTTGATGTGGGGTGAACATGGCCGAGGATACCGCAGTGAGTTCGGCCC
>Ga0307489_10000178_pt1 | contig 34481 bp, 51 predicted proteins | sample SB12metaG_FD_202247 | JGI IMG/M metagenome (GOLD analysis project Ga0307489, IMG submission 202247) | Sea-ice brine microbial communities from Beaufort Sea near Barrow, Alaska, United States - SB 1.2 | ecosystem: Environmental > Aquatic > Marine > Coastal | place: USA: Alaska | collected... | reverse complement strand
CCACTTTTCCGATCAAACCTGAGCCATTTCTGACACAGAATACACCCTAGATACCCCCTACTACCCCCTATACATCATAAAAACCCCCTAAAGAACCCCTTAATGTACCCCCTATCCCACAGAAAGTGCTTACGTTGGTGGACGAGTGAAAGCCCCTGCCTCCGCCCCCGCGCCTCCGCCGGCCCCGCCCCCGCCGCCACCGCCGCCGACCCCACCGCCGCCGCCGTCCCCGCCGCCGCTGACGCTGTGTCGCCCCGCATCGTTTCCCCCGCCTAGCTGTAGTGGCACAAGTCAAATTTGAAAGCAATTTTTGAAAGCGGTCCTTCATATCTTAGTGTCAAGAGCATAGATCCGGGCGCTTTCAACACGTGGTTCATCAGTCAAATCTGCACCACCCTACCTAGCGTGTTGTACAACGAGGGACCGCCAACGCTGTGTCGCCCCGCGTAGTGAGCCCCCCCGAGGGAGGAGTACAGTGAGGGCGCGCGCAACAGCGGCACCCCAATGCTGGGGCCTGCCAGACATTGCTCGCCACGTCATCCAATGACTCTCAAACCCTCGGTTCTTGAGTTCAACGGCATCATATGACGTGGGAAGCAATGACAATGACTGCCCGCCACATCCTCCACCGCAATCACAACCCTCGTTTCTTGACTTGAATGGCATCCTATGACGTGGGGAGCAATGACAGATGTTGCTGGCCACGTCAACGCATGCTCAGCCCTCGTTTCCAGAGTTAATCGTCATCGTATGACGTGGTGAGCATCGTCTGATATTGCTCGCCACGCCAACGCATGTTCATCCCTCGATTCTTGAGTAAACTGTCATCCTATCATGTGGCAAGCAATGTATGATATTGCTCGCCACGTCAACGCATGCTCGACCCTAATTTCTCGAATTATTTGTCATCCTATGACGTGGTCAGCAATGTCTGTTATTGCTCGCCAAGCCAACGCATGTTTAACCCTCGTGTCTTGAATTAAATGGCAGCCTATGACGTGGCGAGCAATTTCTGCCTCGGCCATGCCCAGTGGTGCTGGTGGGGCGCCGGCCAACATGTAGGGGTGCAAGTTGAATTTGCAACCATTCTTTGAAAGCGGTTAATCATGTGTTAGTTTCAAACAATGTGATCAGGCGCTTTCAACACGGGGTGCGAACTCTTTGGACTCACAGCGCCCCACCTCGGTGTAGCTGCGCAAGTTAAAATTGGAAGCAAATTTGTAAACGGTTCGACAAACTTTAGTGAGCGCTTAGTTCCAGGCGCTGTCAACGTGGGCTTAAAAGGGTCAACCTGCACCACCCTACCTCGGGAGTCGGTGGGGAGTAGAGACGGGGATGTGTGTCGGCGGTCGGTTGACACCCGCAGGCAGGGGCTTACACTGGTCCACTTCTCAGCTCAACCTGAGCCGTTTCTGACACAAAACACACCGTGAATACCCCTTGACACCCCCTGACACCACAGAGACACCCCCTAAACAATCTCGAAACGCACCTCCTATCCCACCGAAAGCGCTTACGTTGAGCTGGAAAGTGAACGAGCGTAAGCCCCTGCTCGCAGGTCCTCGCGCAGCCGCCGCCAATGCACGTTGCCCCCTATACCGCCGTCGCCGCCGCCGCCGCCGCCGGAGTCCCGAGCGCAGGGCCACACGCACACACCATGTTCCTTGTCATATGTATGGTCGACTTGGGTGCCTACATTAACTACACGGATGAACACGTGAGCACTTGACAGTCTTGAGCGTCTTCGAGATTCGAGGAACACCGTTGGGTCCTTGTGTGGTTTCAGAGACAACATCGCAAGCCTGACGTTGATTGCAGTGTGTGTGTGTGTGTACGCGCAAGATGACAGGAGCAAGACCCTGCCCGCACCAGGGAACCGCCGCCGTCGGTGATGCCGTCACGCCGTGTCTCCACCGAGCCTGAGGAGGGGTGGTGTGAACCGTGAGCCAGCGGACGAAGCAAGGCAACTGTGACACAGCCCAAGAAAATTAATGCTGCAGAGGAGCAAACCAGCTGTGCAGCAGTTCGCCGTGAAGCTAGCACGTGACAGGTAAGGTGCGGACGCTAAGAACGCCTGATTGTCAGAGTCAGCCGACCTACGCTGAGGCGCACTCAGTGGCGCTTCGAAGGTCGCGGAGCGTTGGGATGGGTCAGGCTTTGGGCCTTGGTTGGGGTGCCCACCATGATCACCTCGACTTTGCTCGCCCTGGGCCCCGCCCTCACCCCCGCCCTCGTCCCCGCCCTCGCTCGCGCGCAGCAGCGGCTCCCGGAGACTGCGGTCCGGCGCGTCACTATCCGCCATCGCTGGCTAGTTCAGAAGTTCGGACGGGGCCGGGGCCGGGGGCGCCGCGCGGCGAGAGAGAAGTGCTCGTTTGTACCGGGAGCAATGCTGGTTCGCGCCAATCGGAATGCAAACGTTTGTGGTCCCTGATTGGTCAATGCAAAGTCAGACTCGCTATGCGGTCTCTGATTGGCCGAGAGGCTGTCTTCGGGGGAGTCATGGGGTAGGCAAACCAGTCAAGGCATGCCAAGTCAAAGCCCACACTTGAGACAGCCCCAGCCACTCACAACATCGGCCGGGCCACACGCGCGCCCCCCTCCCCCCGCCCCCGGCCCCACCCGCCTCCCGCCTCCCGCGCCCGCCACCCATGGAGGTTACCAGCACCAACGCGCTGATGCTGCTCGTATATCCCGCCGTGGCGCTCTTGCTGTGCTACCTCCCCCTCAAGTTCGTCCTCAAACAACTCGCGCAATTTTCAGGTATAAAACGTCTCCAACTCTAAACCTCGGTCAGCACCGTCCAACGCCACCGCCGCTACGCCGCTACGCCGCTGCGCCGTTGCGGGATAGTGACGCGACGTGCGTGCCACGGACGCCCCGGCTCGCACGGCTAGTCATGCTCAAGGAGGCCTTTCCCCTAACTGTCGAAACTGAGAATCGCAACCGCAACTTCCCGCTGTTTTTTCAGGCACCCCGGGGGACGGCAAGGCCGTCGGGGGAGGGTACGGCGGCAGGGGCTAACACTCGTCTCCTATTCAGCTCAACTTGAGCCGTTTCCGACACAAAAGCACACCCTGAGCATCCCCGATAACCCCCACCACCCCCTACACACCCCCGAATCAACCCCTAACTGCACCCCCTGTCACACAGAAGGCGCTTAAGTTGAGCTAAAGAGTGGACAAGTGTAAGCCCCTGTACGGCGGGGCCGGCGGGGCGGGGGTGTTCACGCGCGGCGAGGTGGCGGCGCACAACACGGCGGCGGACCTGTGGGTGGTCATCAAGGGCGGCGTGTACGAGCTCAGCGAGTACGTGGACGAGCACCCGGGCGGCGTCGAGGCCATCTCCAAACACGCGGGAGGCGACGCCACGAAGGCAGGCCGAGGCGCGTTGTCAACTTATCGACTTGGCACCTCCTCCTCCTCCTCCTCCTTTTCCTCCTCATCCTCATCCTCCTCCTCCTTCTCCTCCTCCTCCTCCTCCTCCTCCTCCTCCTCCTCCGCATCCTTCTCCTCCTCCTCCTCCTCCTCTTCCTCATCCTCCTCATCCTCCTCCTCCTACTCCTACCTTCTCCTTCTCCTCCTCCTCCTCATCGTCCTCCTCCTCCTCCTCCCGCTGCTCGGAGGTGCTCGAGCTGGAGCTCCCAATTGGACTGTTACCGACCTTGTTCCTCGAACACGCTCAGGTTGAGTCCCCCAGGGGACTGGTGTTAGGCACTTAGCACCTCGAAGACGCTCAAGTTGAGCTCCATCGGGACCCCAGGTGTTCGGCCCTGCGCACCGGGGTTCTTGGGCCCGCAGCACCCCAGCCGCGCGCACGACATGCTGGAGGAGTACAAGGTGCGTCTACGTGTGCCTCTCCTGATATTCACATTGAGTAATTGCTAATTGTATATTGGCATATCATATCTGTCAATCTGACTGACTGTTCCTTGTGTACCGGCATCTCCCATCATTCATTCTGACTGATTGTTCATCGTGTACCGGCATCTCCCATCATTCAATCTGACTGATCGCTCATAGTGTACCGGCATCTCCTATCATTCACTCTGACTGTTTGTTCATTGTATACCGGCACAAGGTGCGTGTGCCTATCCTCTCACTCACTCCAACTGATTGCCCATAGTGTACCAGTACACCCCTCCCTCCATCATTCACTCACTCGCTCCCTGCTCACTCAGGTTGGGGTGCTGGCAGAGGAGAGCGAAAAGGACAAGTAATACATAGGCTGTTTGCCCATAGTGTACCAGTGTACCTCGCATCCCCAAGGTGCGCCTGCTGGCCGACGGCGGGAAGGACAAGTGAGTGGGAGACTGTTTGCCCATAGTGTACCAGTGCACCTCGCATGCGCAAGATGGGAATGTGCTGAACAGCACGAGTAGAGGGAAGCACACGTGGAAGGGAGTGATCATATGAGTGATGGAAGTGAGCAAGAGACGGGAGAAGCAAAGCGCGGTGCCGCAGCTTCCGACATGACAATATTATTATTATTTAAAATGTTGGGTCTATAAACAGTTTACAAAAGACGATGCACAAAGTACGATACCGTCGCGTACGCTGCGCGTTTTAATCGGTGCACTATACACGATGCACGCGTAACCAGGAGCGGCAAGTGGTTGCGTATATCATGCGGGCTGGATCTCGGTTTGACCTGCCGCTTCCGCCAATGCCGCCGTCGCCGTCGTTGCCGCCGCCGTTGTCACAGCCGCCGCTGAGACCTTCTCCCTCAGGCTCGCTACCGCCGCCGCCGCTGCCTCGTCCCTCAGGCTTACCACCAGCGAATCACGCTCTGCCACCTCAGCCATCATAATCCCCACCCTCGAATCACGCTCTGCCACCTCAGCCCTCAGGCTCGCCACCAGCGAATCACGCTCTGCCACCTCAGCCCTCAACGTCGCCACCAGCGAATCACGCTGCGCCACCTCAGCTTCCCGCTCATTCAGCTCCTCGCGCTGCGAAGCGCACAGCTCAGTCACCGACGCCAGCCGCCAAGGCCCGACACCAAATGAAAACAGACGTGGACTTGGAATGCGTGCGCTGGTCGATCCTGGGCATACTAGTACTGCCCAGAGGGGGAGTCAGATGTGCATATGCTTGTCGAACTAAGTTAGTGCTGGCGATGGGGGGAGTTAAACTAAGCTAGTATAAGCTAGTCTAGGGGCTAGCGCTTAGTGGGTTAGTGGGTTAGTATTGGGGACTACAGTGGGTGAGTTAAATAGGGGGGTTTAAACCTAGCTAGTAAAAGCTAGTTTAGGGGCTAGTGCTTAGTAGGCTAGTTTAGGGGCGACAAGTATAGCATGTGCATATGCTGGGCCACGGAGCAGGTGAAATGCCCATAGAGAGGCGGGGGAGTCAGCGATGGCGGGCCTTACCAGCTGGAACTCGCGCGCCTGGATGAGCTCCTCCTTCAGCGCCAGCTCAGAAACGAGCACCTCGTTTTTGAGGCGGCGCGCCAATGTCTCCGCCTCCGCCGCGGCCAGGTGCTGCCGCAGCGCCGCCAGTGCCGAGGGCCGGCCGGATATAGGGTTTAGGGTTTGGGATTTAGGGATAAAAATTTAGGGTTTGGGTTTAGGGTTTAGAGTTCAGCATTTAGGGTTACCCGAGGGCCTGCCGGATATTGCTGGCCACTTCATAGGGTGCAATTCAGCTCAGCAGACGAGGGTTCACGCTAGATGGCGTGGCGAACAATACAGTATCTGCCAGGCCGTACCGCCACCGCCGACGGGTCCGTGTCGATGTTCACCGGGGGATGCAGCGGGGGCGTTGGCGTCCACCGACGGCGGAGCGCCTCGGGGACGGAGGAGGAGGGCGCCGAGCGGGGCGCCGAGCGGGGCGCCGAGCGCTCGCCAGCTGTAGCCCCCGACTGTGCGCCTGTAATGGGAGTCAATGTCCCCGAACCCGCCGCCGCCCCCACCCAGGGGCTTACACTCGTCCACATCTTTGCTCAACCTTAGCCCGTTTTGTCACTGAAACCAGCCCAGCACCCCAACACACGGGACACAAAGTGCTCACATTGAGCTGAAAAGTGGACGAGTGTAAGCCCCTGCCCCCACTCCCGCCGCCAACCCCGCCCCCGCCCCCGCCTTCGCCTCACCGGCTCTAGGGCTGACCTCGGTGGAGGCGGCGGGCGTCGGGGCGTTTGATACGGTTGTTGAGATTGCCTTTTTGCTCCAGCCCTGCAGGCAGGGGCTCACACTCGTTCACGGTAAAGCTCAACTTGAGCAACTCCAGGACACATTCGCGAGTGGAGTTGGTTCATACGGTGGACCGAAGCGCTCAAGTTGAGCTGAGATGGAAACGAGTGTCGGTCCCTGCCTGCAGGCTGAGGGAGGGCATCTTCATGTTCTTCATCCGTTCGCTGATGCTGCCGCTGCCCAGGGGCTGACATTCGCTCACTTCCGAGCTCAACTTCAGGACCTTCGGGATACATCGCTCACGTCAGATCTCAACTTTAGCACCTTCCGGACACATCCACGGGTTACTTTGGGTCATACGTGGGGTCAAGTAAGCTTAAGTTGAGCTGAAAGGGGTATAGTAAGCTCAAGTTGAGCGGAACTGGGAACGAGTGTAAGCCCCTGCCGCTGCCGCCGCCGAAAAAACTCGAGGTAGACTTCAGCGACTTTAGTTTTGGAGGAGGCTCTTGCTTTTTGGACGTCACCTCCGCCTCCTCCCCCGCTGCGGTATCGTCTCCTTTTAGGGTCGAAAGTAGGGTTTAGGGTTTAGTGTTAGGCTTAGGGTCGTCTCCTCTTTTAGGATCTCCACGTCATAGGAAATCGTTATGAATGCAGGAACCGAGGGCCGGCGAATATGGTGCGTGAATGCCGATGACGTGGCAGGCATTAACAGTATGTACTCCGGCGAATCACCATCGACTAAAGAAATGAGGGGCTGACATTGGGTGAATGACATGGCAAGCATTATGTAGAGCTACTCCGATCCACCAACACCGATTCAATAACTCTGGAGACCAGGGTCCAACAGGTGATAAATGACTTGGCAGGTATGCTTCAGTGCAACCTACCTCCGTCCGACCCAGCGGTGGCTCCTCCGAAGCTGAGCGCGCGCGCCGCGCCCCGGGAGGAAGACGCCGGGCCCGCCGCAGTGGAATTTGTGTCGTCGTCATCGCCGTTGCCGTGGTGTAGCGATGCAAGTTGAATTTGAACGTAAAACTTGAAAGCAGTCTATGGTATTTCAGACAATCTTTTAGCTCCAGGCGCTTTCACTGTGGGTTTGATAGGGTCAACATGAACCCCCCTACCGTGGTCGCCGATGTGTATGTCTTGCATGACGCCGTCACCCGCACCTGCTCCCACCGCCGCCCCCGCCGTCGCCCCCGCCGCCACCCCCGCCGCCACCCCCACCGCCCGTGCCGCTGCCGCCGCCCCTGCCGCCGCTGTCCCCGACCCCGCCGCTGCTGTGTCTCCTGCTCCCACTTCCGGCGCCGCCCCCCTCGCCATCCACGCCGCAGTTTCGGCCGGACTTGACAGCCGTGCCTCCGCGCCGCTTCTCCCTGGTTCCTTTAACTCGGGCCAATCGCATGTTAATACCCACCACGTCATAGCATGCCATTTGCCTCAAGACACGAGATTTCATAATGCACTGAACGACGTGTTGAGCAATTTCAATGTATGCCAGGCCCTACTTCGGTCGTCACTGCCAACAGCACCGGCGGTGGCAGCGGCGAAGGCACCGTTACCGCACCCGCCAAGACCCCCCCCTCCCCCTCCCCCTCTGATAGCTCGCTCATCGTGTGCCGCCTCCCCGGCTCCGACGCCCGGGCAGCGCCACCGGGGAAGACATCGCCGCTCCCGTCGTCCCGCATAAACGTGGCGGCGTCAGAGCTGTGATTCAACTCATCTGAAGTGGTCCTGCTGTGGGCGAAGGAAGCGGAGCGCCCCGCCATCAGGGGCTTACACTCGTCCACCATTCTGCTGAACGTAAGCACATTTTGTGGGATACGTTGGGCGCATGAGTTTCCCCCAGTCTAATAGACAGGGGGACACGGGGAGGTGTGACAAAAACGGCTTAGGTTGAACTGCAAAGTGCACGAGTGTAAGCCCCTGCCCGCCATCATTCCCGCGGACCTGTTGCGGCTTCGGAACACTTTGGCGCGCGACATCGGCGGGGGGCTCATCCAGCTGCCTCCGCCCAGGGGCTTACACTCGTTCCCATTTCAGCTCAACTAGAGCTGTTCTGTCCACCGTGTAATACAACTTAAGTCATGAATGTGTCCTGGAGATGCTCAAGTTGAGCTCTAACGTGGGCGAGTGTAAGCCCCTGCCGCCGCCGCCGCCGCCGCCGCCGCCGCCGACGCCGCCGCTAGGGACCGGACTCCCGTCTCCACCGTCGCCGCCGCCGCCGCTGCCGTCCCCGCCGCCGGCCCCGCCACCGTCCCCGCCACTGTCCCCGCCGCCGCCGCCGCCGGCGTCGCCCTCCGATCCGTCCCAGCTCCGACCGCCGCTGGTTCCGCTCCCGAAACTCCCCCAATTTCCCACCGGTGTCGGGGGCATGCCAAGCTGCCTGGGCAGCGGCACAGACTCCCCCCACGCGCGCCCCGACGCCGAGTCCTGCGCCTTGGGGCAGGGGCTTACACTCGTCCACATTTCAGCCCAACCTGAGCCATTTCTGACACAGAATAAATTCTAAATAACCCTTAATACCCCTTAACACCTCCTAAACGTCCCCTACACAACCCCGAAATGCACCCCCTGTCCCACAGAAATCGCTTAAGCTGAGCCGGAAAGTAGACGAGTGAAAACCCCTGCCTTGGGGCTCGACGAGAAACTCTTCATGCCCTTGTTCCAAAATTGTTTTGTCACCTTGCGGTGTTGCAAGCGGTATTCGTGCAGCAGGCGCTCCCACGTTGTAGCGGCGCACGTTGAATTTGAAAGCAAATTTTGAAGGTGGTTCATCGTATTTTAGTTTCAAGCGCTTAGTTTTAGGCGCTTTCCATATCGGTTTGATAGGGTCAACCTGCACCGCCCTGCCACGTGACGTCCGCGAAGCCGCTGGTGGCGATGGCCAGTAGCCCCGAGCCGTCACACAGGGCCGGCACACTCGCTGCACGTGGTACCTCAACATGACTGCTTGCTCATCATGTACCAGTGTACCCGCAAACACTCGCCGTATTTTCTTCCCTAGCCTTACACGGCGTCTCCTGATCAGCTCAAGCTGGGTGTTTGCGCATGGTGTACTGGTGTACCCGCACACGTTGGCCGCATCCTCCTCCCTGTCCCGACACTCGTTCCCTGTTGAGCTGACGAGTAAACTGGTGAACTATGAGCAATGGTTTAGGGTTTAGGGTTTAGGGTTTAGGGTTTAGGGTTTAGGGTTCAGGGTTTAGGGTTTAGGGTTTAGGGTTTAGGGTAAACTGGTTTACTATGAGCAAGCAGTGACGGACCCTGCCGTCGAAGGCGCCGGGTGCCAGGGTGACCATGCACTCCATCAGCTGGTCCTTCTCCGCCGCCGCCAGGATCACCTGCGCGTTCAGATCCACCAGCGCCAGTGCACAGGGCCACACGTACACCGAGTTGAGGTTTTAGGTTTTTTCAGGGTTTAGGTTTTTTGGGCTTTAGGCTCCAGGGTATCGGGCGTTACCGCTAGCCACGTCATAGGATGTCATTCGACCGTTTGGTTCAAGAATCGAGGGTCTGCAACGCGGTGGATGACGTGATGCCGTGGCGAGAAGCGGTACATTGGGCAGCGTGCCCTGCCAGGGCGGTCTGGAAGAGCACGGCGCGGGTGCGCTCGAACAGCAGCACGTCCCACACCCGCAGTGCAGCGGCGTAAGTTGAACTCGAAAGCAAAACTAGAAAGTGGTTTATCACATTATGGTTTCAGCCGGGATGCGCTCGTTTCAGGCGCTTTCCAGATCAGGCTGATAGGGTCAACTGGCACCGCCTTACCGCAGCGCGCACTCCCACGGCAGGTGGTTGACGTACACGCAGATGAACCACGGCGCGGCGACGGCGGCCAGCGGCGTGCCGATGCCGGTGCTGTCCAGCGCCGCGTTCACCCAGGTGTAGCGGCGCAAGTTGAATATGAATGCAGAATGTGAAAGCAGTACATCACAATTTAGTCTCAAGAGCATCGTCCCAGGTGTTTTTAACTTGGGCTTCATAGGGTCAACCTGCACCACCCTACCCGCGGAAAACGCTCCTCCACCAGTGCCTTCAGTACCGCCTGGTCCACCGACGACGCCAGCATGGTGTTCGTAAAGTACCCAGGCAGGATGTCCTCCATACAGGGACTTACACTCGTTCACTTCTCAGCTCAACCTGAGCTGTTTATGGCACCAAAACTGCATGAGACCATACAATATATCCACAAAGAATGCTCACGCTCACGTCAAGCCGAAAAGTGGACTGGACGAGTGAGGAAGCCCTGGGGTTTGGGGTTTGGGGTTTAGGGCTTAGGGAGGAGCGAGGATTGAGGCGGCCCCCTGCCTCGACTATGGCGGCCAGGCACCAGAAGGCCGCCTCCTCCTCCATCAGCAGTAGCAACAGGGCGGCCAGAAAGTTCATGCCCTGGCAGTAGGGGCTTACACTCGTTCTCATTTCAGCTCAACTTCAGCTATTCGGTCCACCGTATAACCCAACTTAAGTAATGAATGTGTCCCGGAGTTGCTCAAATTGAGCTCTAACGTCAACGAGTGTAAGCCCCTGCCTGGCAGTACCCCACGGACGGGTTGTGCCGCGCGTACGCCAGCAGCACGCGCGCCGAGCAGGGCCGTACACAAAGTTCCCATCTCAGCCTACGGGTACACCGGTGGTCTAAATTATGAGTTAGCGAAAGCGGCAGCAGCAGCGGCCACACGACACCAGGTTCAGAGGGGTCTCTTCATGGACACTTCGATTGGGCTCCCTTCCTCTGGGGGCCTGTAAAGGAGATTTCATTTCAGGATTCTTTATCGTCAGACTTGAAATGTAAGACGGACACATAAAACATAAAAAAGGCAATCAAAGTAAAAGCTGTTTAATAAAAAGTCAGGGAGTGATGAGAGGCAGTGCCTTGAGGGCGTCGCGGCCGATGCCGTCCAGCAGCGGGTGCGCGGGGAACGTCCGCGGCAGATCCTTGTCAACCTGTGATTTCACTTTGAGGAACGCGGCGTCTTCAATCTCAGGCAGGATGTCGCGCTCCTCCGCCTCCGCCTCCGCCGCTGCCGCCCAATACCAGGGGCTTATACTTGTCCGCTTTTTGGCTCAACGTAAGCACGTTTTGTGGGATACGTTGGGTGCATGATTTCTCCCCAGACTATTAGACTGGGGGACACGGGGAGGTGTGACCAGCACGACTTACGCTGAGCTGAAACGTGGACGAGTGTAGGCCCCTGCCCCTGAGCCCGCCGCCCCCGCCTCCGCCGCCGCTGCTGCCGCGCTGGTGGTGCTGGTCTCAACGTGTGTCTTCAATGTCAGCGAGGGTGTGTCGGTCGCGGCCGGGGGGGGTGTCGCGGCCGGGGCCAGGGTCGGGGTCGGGGCCGTGGCGGGAGTGCGCAGTGCGGGGAGCGTGCTCTGGGGCGTGTCGAACACCTCTGAGCCGCCACTGCCGCCGCCGCCGCCGCCGCCGCCACTGCTGTCCTGGCAGTCTCTCTCTTTTTGGTTGTGCATGGGAGTCGAAGGCTCCGCTGATGCCGCCTCCACCTCCACCTCCACAGCCGCAGCCACCTCCGCCGTCACAGCCGCCGCCGCCGCCGTCACAGCCGCCGCCGCCGCCGCTGCCGCTTCCGCCGTCACAGCCCCCGCCGCCGCAGCCGCCACCGACTCTGCCGCCTCTGCCTCCACCGTCTCCGCCGTGACCCTCTCCTCCTCCTCCGCTGCCGCCGCCACCCTCTCCCTCTCCTCCTCCCGCTCCCGCTCCTCCTCCTCCTCTCAGGGCCGCACACTTGTTCCTATGATAGCTCTAGCTAAAATCAAGCATCTTAGAGGGATAACCTGTGTGCGCTCTGCAACAAAACTGCTCAAGTTGAGCTAAAAAGGGAGCACAGTAGTGGCAGGCCGCGCCCGCTAGGTCCGAGCAAGGGCCGGTGAAGTGACCCCAGAATTTGACATGGGGTATATTTTGCTTTCAGGGGGGTATTGAGGGGGTATTAGGGGGGTCGTCTCGTGAAAATAGAACCCCAAGACCTAAACCCTAAAACCTTAAGTACTCTTACGATCTGGTCACTGGTAAATTATGGGGTCACTTTACCGGCCCTTGTTCGGACCTACCTGCTGCAGCTCGTTCGCCAGCTCCGCCGGCAGCGGCTCCCCCGCCGCCGCCACCAGCCAGGGGATTACACTCGTTCACCTCACAGCTCAACTTGAGCGTTTTTTATGGGATAGGGGGTGCACGTAGTGGTTGTGTAGCCCACATTAAGGGGGTGGTATGGGGTGTTTAGGGTGAGTAGGATGCTTTTGTGTGTCAGTCACGGCTCAAGTTGAGCTGAAACTGAACGAGTGTAAGCCCCAGCCACCAGCCGCATGTACAACGCCGGCCGCCGCCGGTACTGCACACCCGCGTAGTAGTGCCTGTCAGATGTTCCTCGCCCCGTCATCCACCGCATTCAGAATTGAGTCATGTCGAATCCTGTGACGCGGCGAGCAATAGCTGTCAGGCCGTACCGCGAAGAGCTGCCACAGCTCCCCCCGCAGCGCCATTGGTACCCCGCCGTGCACCAGCGCCTGCAGCTCGCGCTCCCGCCGCGGTGCCGCCGCGCCCGTGCGCCCGGGGTTGCGGCCCTCGAGGATGGCCTCCACCGCCGCCAGCGAGTTGCGGCCCCACACGTCTTTGACATCGTCTTTGGCCTTGGTGGAGGGCACGCTTCCGCGGCGTTGTCGTTGACGCGGAGGCGCTTCCGTGCCGGCGTCGGCGTTGGCGTTGGCGGCGGCGGCGGTGGCGGCGGCGGCGGCGTTGGTGTCGTCGTCGGCGGCGGCGGCTGGGGGGTCGGTGGCGGCGGCGGCGTTGGTAGCGGCGGTAGCGGCAGCGGCGTCGACGGCAGGGTTGGTGTCGGATTCAGGGTCGAGTGCGGCTTCCGCGGCTCCCCCTGCGGCCCACGATGCCCGCGCCGGCTTCGCAGGCGTGTCCATCGCGCATGGCCTGGTAGATGCCGCTCGCCACGTCATGCAATGCCAATTAATTCAAGAAACGAGTGGTCTGATATCTGAAATGTTGAGGCTGAGTGGTTGACGAGGCAGGCATGTATCTGCACGCCCTGCCCCCGTGCTGCAGTCCTGTAAGCAGGGGCCTACACTCGTCCACTTCTCAGCTCAACTTGAGCCGTGTCTGTCATAAGGAACCCCCCTACACACCCTAAACACCCCCTCAACACGGGCTACACAACCCCTACGCGCACCCCCTATCCCATACAAAGCGCTCAAGTTGAGCTGAGAAGTGGACGAGTGTAAACCCCTGCCTGCACGCCTCGCTCCAGAAAGGCGTCCCAGCGGTCCGCGCGCTCCGCCTCCTCGCGCACGTACAGCGGCGCGTTGGCGCGGTAACGACCCACGTGCTCGGGCCGAATCTGGGACGCGCGGGGAGAGAGCAGAGAAAGCGTGACGTGAGTGAGGGAGGAGGAATGAGAGGAGAGGAACAAGAGGAGAGGAGGATGCGCTAGCTAGGCGTGACTGCCCTGGCCCCTGTGTGTGAGAGACTCTTCCGCGTGTATGAGGAGGCACCAGGTTTCCGCCCTGCGCCCCGTATGGAAGTAGAGACACGCTTCCGCGGGTGTAGATAGGGCACCAGGCTTTCGCCCTGGCCCCCGTGCGACAGAGACGCGTCCCCCGTGTGAAAAGAGGAGACTGGCGAGCAACAGTACGCGGTGAGTGCCTAGTTTCACAACGTTTCATTTCAATACACTTTTGCAACAACGGGTCGGACACGTACCACGAAGCCGTACGCATCCCGCGTGGGCTCCTTGAAGACCGGCGGCGGCGGCGGCGGTTTCTTCCTGTCGCGGCGCCCGAGTCCCATGCCGGCAAAGAGGCGAGGTGCCCGTCAGAGGATGGTGACTGGACTTTTGCCCGTTGCTCGGTCTCTGCTCTGTTGTGTCCGTCGAGGGTCGCAGCAAAGTGAACCCGCACAATGGGCGTCTCAGCCTCCCCGATGCTCAAACCAAAGTGAAGAACGCTGGTCCGAACAACGTTCCCTCGAGGACGGTCGGTGGCGTCCACTCTGAACCACTCCGCCGCCCGCGTGTGTGCGTGCTCGACTTTTGTCACTCTGTGCCTCTTTCTGTTTTGGCCAGACACGATATCCCCACACGGGAGCGCTGAAGGTGCTACCAAAAGCGGGTTAGCGAGCGGCGCGGTCGTTCAGGGAGCAGTATCCGCTTCAGGGGCGTGAGGGGGTGCGGGGGCGCGTGCCGCTTTGTGTGGTCCGACACCACCCCCAGCGGGGAGAAGACGACAGCGGGATAGATTCCCGCGGGACTCATTTTTCCCCGATACCATTTTCATACGGCTTGCCCGGATAAGTGAATAAGGTGGCTAAATGCTTCGTCTGTCTCTTACTTATGCGGTTTTCTCGGCCAATCCTGTGCCAGCTCATCGGGGGGGGGGCATCGGGGGCGTTGGAAGCACCTGACGCCCATACCGAACGCTTGGACGCACGCAGCAGCACCTCCAACTGCACGCGTCCTACGCTGCGGCACATATCGCCGCCATCCCAAAAGTGAAGCTAAACCAACGTACTCACCCTGCCTCCACGGCGCCTCAGTGCCCTTCAATAAAAACATACTTCCATTTAGCAACAACGTAACCACCGGAAGTTACATTTACGATGACGGCCGCTCGCGCCCCCCGCTCGGCCGCCGCTGCCGCGGTCACCGCCGCCGCCAGCACCCTCTTGTTCATGTCGATTTTGCTAGTCTGCGCAGCGCCTGCCCCTACCGCCGCTGACACCATGGACTGCGACCTACGCATGCGCGCCAACTGCGGGTTCGGCCTGGATGGCAAGATGCCCACCGAGGCAGGCCCTCCTCCAGGGGCTTACACTCGTTCACTTTTCAGCTCAACTTGAGCGCATTTTATGCGACAGGGGGTGCGCGTAAGGGTTGTGTAGCCCGTGTTAAGGGGGTGTTAGGGGGTGTTTGGGGTGTGTAGGGTGTTTTCTTGTTTCAGAGACGGCTCAAGTTGAGCTGAAAAGTGAACGAGTGTAAGCCCCTGCCCTCCTCCCTCCGCCCCAACGCCGTGCACGTCGGACGGCATCTGTCTACGGCCGCCTCCCTTCAACCAACGCCGCCTCCTCCGTCCAACCGCTTCCTCTTTCTCCGACTCCTCCTCCCTCCCAGCCGCCTCCGTTCCCACCACCGCCTCCTACTTCCCCACACCCTTAACACCAGTTCCCTTTTTCAGCTCAACTTCAGTCGTCACAGCTGTCAGTTGTCAGGCTGTGTCACGATAAGGACAATAGGAACTCGGGACCCGCAGTTTCGAGGCCGAAACCGCGTCGTTTGGACGCGCCCTTTTGGCCCACACATATAACTCAGGAAATAGACAGGACGACGCGCCGAATCAGGGTTCAGACAAGCGCCCGTATCAAATAACTCAAGGAATAGACAAGACGACGCGCCGAATGGGCCAAAGGGCGCGTCGAAACCGCGGGTCAAAACTGCGGGTCCCGAGTTCCTATTCTCCTTATCGTGACACAGGCTGCTGTCGTGTCCCTAGAAGCAACGTTATGAGTAATCTTCGCCTTCACACCTCGAAGATGTTGTGCTCAGGTTGAGCTGAAACGTCAGAGGATTAGTGGTGGACCGTGCGACGAGGGCCCGCAGCAAAAGGAGATGGCGATGCAGCTGTGCAGCGCCAACTGCAAGGTAAGGCCCGCCAACACCTCACTGCTCGCACCGTATACTTGTCGCCCCTAAACTAGCTTACTAAGCTCTAGCCCCTGAACTAGCTTAAACTGGCCTACTTGAAACCCCCCTATTTTACTAACCTACTGTAGTCCCCAATATTAACCCACTGACCCGCTAACAACTGACCCGTAAAATAGCTTATACTAGCTTAGTTTATCCCCCCCATCGCCAGCACTTACTTAGTTCGACAAGCATACACCTGACTGCTCGCACGTGGTGTACCGTACACGTTCACCTCCTCCTCAGCAGAGGCCCACTATCTTCCGACTTGTTTCCTCACTGCTGAGTGTAATGAGTTCACCGACATGCTTAAGTTGAGCTGAAAGGGATTGCACTGTGAGCCAACTTTAAAACTTGTCAGGCTTCACCTGCCTAACGGGTCAGGGGTGGACCGTGAGAAAACATTCAGGCCGCACTCACACGATGGATCGTCTCACTTGATGGGTCAAGTGGTATGACAAAGTGCGTGAAACCACTGAGACACTTACGAAGGTCGCAACAAGTAGTACTCAGTCGTCCAAATGGAGCGTTCTGATTGGTCGAGCGGGACGACTTAGTACTAATTCTCTCTAAGTGTCTAAGTGGTTTCACGCACTTTGTCATAGGAGACCCTGGTGGCTGAAGACGCTGAAGAGCAAAGACTGCCGCGCGGCGGGGTGGTCGCCGGACATGGCCAAGAAGGTGCTGGCCAACTGCAAGACCCTGGACGACGCCAAGGTAGGGCTCCAAAAGCAAATAACTCGTCACGGCTTTCTCATAAATTACATGTACACACTCGACGCGTCCTCCTTTAAGTTGTCATAATCTCTCGCTCAATTAGCACTTGTACTGGTGTTGTTGAAAAGGTTTTAGGATAAAGGCGCGGCGGGTTCCTGACTCCTCAACTTTTCACAGGCTTCGGTGACCTTGAGCAAACAAAATCGTGTTGGTGGTGTGTGGCTGGTTGGGTGACTTACATATTTGGGGTCCAGGAATCCTTCCGAATCCGTCCGAATCCGACCCTCTACTGAATCCGTCCGAAGCCGGAATCAATTTCTGCAGGGTCGAAATGCCCATAGAGACTGAAATCCCGCAAAGAAATCCCCTACGGGGCTGCTCGGAATCCACCCAAATCCAGCCGAATCCGACCCTCGACCGAATCCGTCCGAATCCGGAAAGGCCATCTCAGGTGTGTGGCGACCTGACGCGGAGGAGAAGGCAAAGAAGAAGCACGAGGAGGACCCGAAGCAGAAGGAGTTCAAAGGGAAGCAGGAGGACGCGGACCGCAAGCGCCGCTACGCCGAGGTAGGGCAGTGCAGGTTGACAGGTTCAAAACCCGTGTTGAAAGCGCCTATGGTTTCAGCAACTGAAGCTGAAACATGACGAACCGCTTTCAAACTTTGCTTTCAATTTCAACTTGAGTCGCTACACCGAGGGGTGCCGCAACATGATGGAGTACGAGTGCGGCGTCAGCCAGGTAGCGCAGTGCAGCTTGACCCCATGACACGCACTTTGGATGCGCCTGGAACTAAGCGCTTGAAGCTGAAATATGATGAAATGCTTGCAAATTTTGCTTTCAAAATTCCAACATGCGACTTTACATCCAGGGCGGCAACCCAGAGCGTGCGGTGGAGCTCATGTGCACCAAGGCAGGGTTTAGGGTTTTAGGGTTTAGGGTGGTTTAGGGTTTAACCCAAATTCTAAACCCATATGCACCAAGGCGGGGTGCTGCCAGGGGCTTACACTCGTCCACTTCTATTATAATGTGTCCGTCTTATATTTCAAGTCTTAACGATCAAAAACCCTACAGTAACCTGAGCCGTTTCTGAAACTCCCGACATTACCTAAACGCGTTGACACCCGCTGAATTCCAGTCATATATAACCCTTAAACACCCCCTAAACAACCCCAAAACACTCCTTGTCCCAAAGCGCTCACGTTGAGCTGGAAAGTGGACGAGTGCAAGCCCTGTGGCGCTGCACGTTCAAACCCGTGTGAAAAGAAAGCGCCCGGTTCCAGCGCATGCAAATAAATTAGGGATGAAATGGTTTCAAGTTTTGCTTTCAACTTCAACTTGCGCCCCTACAAAAAGGGGTGCTCGCTCGCAATCAACTCCCCGATGTGCAAGGAGGCGGGCATTACCGACGACAAAATTAACCGCAAGAGTCTATGCGGCGGGGTCGTATACATCTGTCCCGGTTTCAGCTTTAAATGAACGCTTGCCGCCGGGGAGGAATGCGGAGAGTATGTACGGATACTACCGATACGAGTGCACTCTTTAACTAATGCTCCTTGCCAACCCAGGAACGTGGAATATAGTGTGTTTTGGGAGCTTACCTATGCCGAAATCGCCCAAAATCAAATAAAACCGTCGAAAATCAAATCACCTCATACAGAGCCCGGAATCTATGGAACAACGAGGGTGCGTAGCTGCCTCGGAACATTGTTTTGAGAGTGCACTCGTACTCTATGCGCAAACAGTCAAGATCAATAATCACGGGAGCTCGTGCGAGATCCCTACTGCTCGGAGACACGGATGCGAAAACCGGGAAGCCCAAGAAAGACTCGGCGCGGCCCATCAACTGCCAGAAGGCAGGGGCTTACACTCGACCACTTTTCAGCTCAACCTGAGCGGCTTCTGACCCAAAATACACCCTAGACAACCCCAAATACCCCGTAGCCCACCCTACACACCCCCTAGACAACCCCTAACTGTACTCCCTATCCCGCAGAAAGCGCTTTAGTTGAGCCGAAAAGTGGACGAGTGTAAGCCCCTGCCAGAAGGGGCTCAAGACCGTGTGCGGCATCGACATCGAGCGCGCGAGGTAGGGTGGTGCAGATTACATCCGATGAAACCCGTGTTGAAAGCGCCGGGATCTATGCTGTGAAAACTAAGATATGATGGACCGCTTTCAAACTTTTCTTTGCGTTTCAACTTACGCCGATACAGCGAGGGAGAGCGCGGGAGACTTCGACGAGGTAGGGCGGTGCAGGTTGACCCTATCACATCCACGTTGAACGCACCTGGAATCACTTTCTTGAAACTGGAACATGATGAACCGCTTTCAACTTTTGCTTTCGATTTCAACTTGCGCCGCTTTGACGAGAGCAACATCGACTACGATGCACTGTGCTCGCCCGCGTGCGTGGCAGGGGCTTACACTCGTCCACTATTCTGCTCAACTTGAGCCGCTTTTGTCACTGAAACTAGACACCTACGAGTACTCTCCCAAAAAGTGCTTACGTTGAGCTGAACAGTGCACGGCGGTAAGCCCCTGGCGGGTGGCGCTGACCAATGGCGCGGACTGCAAGGCAGGGGCTCACACTCGTCCACGCTCAGCTCAACTTGAGCCGTTTAGGACACACAAACACACCTTAAGCACCCCCTGACACCCCCTGATAGCCCCCAAACACTTCCTCAGGCAATCCCTATGCGCACCCCCTTGTATGTCTCAATATTGAACGAGTGTAAGCCCCTGCAGCAAGGCGATGAAGCTGGACTCCAACATCAACAACGAGGAGACGTGCGCCAAGATGCGGTGCCGCATGGGCGACGGCGACGAGCACCTGTGCGAGGCAGGGGCTTACACTCGTTCCCATTTCTGCTCAACTTAAGCTCTTCCGTCCACCGTATAACCCCACTTAACTCATGAATGTGTCCTGGAGTTGCTCAAATTGAGCTCTCACGTGAACGTGTGTAAGCCCCTGGTGCGAGGCGGACCTGTGCAGCCCCCAGTGCAAGCTCAACACCCCGGTAGAGGCGGTGCACTTTGACAGTATCCAAACCCTCGTTGAAAGCAACTATGGTTTCAGCGCTTGAAGCTGAATTATGAAGAACCGCCTTCAAACTTCGCTTTCAATTTCAACTTGCGCCGCTACACCCCGGAGTGCGAGTCTGTGGCCATCGAGGTAGGGCGGTGCAGGTTGATTCTATGACAAAGTGCGCATAACCACTTAGACACTTAGCAACACCTGATACTAAGTCGTTCCGCTCGACCAATCAGGACACTCCATTTGGACGACTTAGCACCAAGTCTCACTCCCATTTGGACGACTGAGAACCAATACTCACTAAGTGTCTTAAGTAGTTTGACGCACTTTGTCATATCAAACCCACGTTGCAGGCGCCTATGGTTGCAGCGCTTGAAGCTACAATATGATGAACCGCTTGCAAACTCTGTTTTGTAAATTCAACTTGCGCCGCTACATCGAGGTGGGCATCACCCTGCTGCAGCTCGCCGAGTGCAAGGTGTGGTGCTGCAAACTGAAACCCGAGCGGAAGTGCCTGGTTCTACCAGTAGTGCTTGAAATTCAAATACAAGAAACTGCCATGACATTTAAAGACAAGCCGACATTCGAAACAGTAAATTTCGGACCTTTTAACTCAAGACGTCTTCAGTTAAAATATATTTTCGAACGCGGGCTTGTCTTTAAATGTCATATCAAGTTTATCTGTCAATCTAGACGTCCGCCCCTGCAACAAGGTGAAGAACGGCTTGATGACGCAGGGAGAGCTGGACAACCTGCAGGGCGGTAGGGTGGTGCAGGTTGACCCTATCAAACCCACGTTGAAAGCGCCTGGAACTAAGCGCCTTAAACTGGAATATGATGAACTGCTTTCAAGTTTTGCTTTCAAATTCAATTTGCGCCGCTACAGGGCGGGGAGCTCATCAAGAACCCGTCGACCAATCAGAAGGGGAATGGGGCGCCGCCCTTCGACGAGGTAGGCTGGTGCAGCTTGACCCTATCAAACACCGTGTTGAAAGCGCCCATGGTTTCAGCGCTTGAAGCCGCAACATGAAGGACCGCTTTCAAACCTTGCTTTCAAATTCAAGTTGCGCCGCTACAACAAGGCGTGTATCGAGCACGACGCTTGCAACGAAGGCGACAACTTCTGCCACAAGGTGAGGGTTTAGGGTTTAGGATTTAGGGTTTAGGGTTTAGGGGGGCGGGGACGGTGCTTGTTGAAACGTGTGTTGTTAGTTGAATGCGCCTGCTCTCCGCGTGTTGAAACTACAATATGAGGCAACGGCTTTCAAGTTTTGCTTGCAATGTCTTTCAACTTGCGGAGCTACAACACGGACTGCCCGCTGGGGTCGTTGGGGTGCAGCGGTAGGGGCTTAGACTTCTCCCCATTTCAGCTCAACCTGAGCTGTGTTTGGTACTGATGAGACTGACGCCAACTAGCGTATCTCACGAAAAGTGCTTACGTTGAGCTAAAACAGTGGACGAGTGTAAGCCCCTATGCAGCGGTACACGCAGCACAATGGGCCTGGGCGCGCGTCCGTGGGAGGTGCAGTGCACGGCCGAGACGCACGGGCCCAAGCCGTGCGAGGAGTTCGATGCGGCGGCGGCAGGGGCTTACACTCGTCCATTTTTCAGCTCAACCTGAGCCGTTCCTGAAACACAATACACCCTGAGCAGCCCCTAATACCCCCTCATTCCTCCTTAACACCCCCCTGGGCTACCCCTAAATGCATTCCCTATCCCACAGAAAGCGCTTACGTTGAGCTGAAAAGTGAACGAATGTAAGCCCCTGGACGGCGGCGGCGGTGGCGCGGGACTGCGGCTTCGCAGACCGCATCGGGCCCACGTGGAAGGAGGATGAAATCGAGGATCTGTGCGAGAGTGCTTTCGGCGGTAGGTCCCGGCAGACATTGCTCGCCACGTCATAGGATGCCATTGAATTCATGATAACAAGGGCTCCCCTTCATCCTCCATCCTCCATCCTCCTGGTCCTCCTCCTCCTCCTCCTCCTCCTCCTGGTCCTCCTCCTCCTCCTCCTCCTGGTCCTCCTCCTCCTCCTCCTCATCCTCCTCCTCCTCCTCCTCCTCCTCCTCCTCCTGCTCCTTTTCCTCCTCTAAAATGCCTGTGGATGACGCTGCGGGAACTATATCTGCCTGGCCTTATTCATTGGCGATTCCACGTGCGTGCAACAGGCGCAGTCCAAGCTGCTGGGGTATTCTCTGAAGTGCATGTTGGACGATCAGCGGCGCAACACGATGGAGGACGGAGGGCTGGCGTACAAGCACCCGGACACGATGGTCACGGGCCTGGTCAACATGTTCTTCTTCGAGTGCGCGGCGGCAGGGGCTTACGCTCGTCCACTTTTCAGCTCAGCCTGAGCAGTTTCTGACACAAAACACACCCTACACTCCCTGTAAATCCCCCTAGCACCCCTTTACCACCCTCAAATCACACTCCCTGTCCCATAGACAGCGCTTACGTTATGCTGAAAATTGAAAGTGAGAACGAGTGTAAGCCCCTGGGTGGCGGGTGCCGTCACCGGCGGCGTGTGGATTCACCCGCCCAGCTACGTCACACCCTGGCGCGCCGCGAAGGACACCTCGGGGGCGGGAGTGCCGCCGGAGGGGGCTCGCATCGCCGGCGGCGTGGATGGATCGGAGGAGGAGGAGGAGGAGGAGGACATGTCGCGGGACGCGGCCGACGAGGTGGATGACGCGGGCGGGAGCACGGCAGGGGCTTACACTCGTCCACTTCTCAGCTCAACCTGAGCCGTGACACAAAATACACCCTAAAACCCCCAGGACACAACTTAATACCCTCTTAACAACCCCTACACACGCCCAAAATACTACCTGAATCCCCGCCTGAATACTCCTTATCCCGCAAAAGGTGCTTACGTTGAGCTGGAAAGTGGACGAGTGTAAGCCCCTGAAGCGCGGCGGCGCAGGGCGACACGGGGGCCGGCACCGGCCCGATGTCTGACCCGGACTTCAAGGCGCGGTTCGAGCTGGGCCAGCTCTCGGATGGTGAGATCCAGCTGTTGGACGACGATGACCTGGAGGAGTACATTGAGAACGGGCGGATCGACGGCAGGGGCTTACACTCGTTCACTTTTCAGCTCAACTTGAGCCGTAAGAACACCCTACACACCTTAAACACCCCACAACACCCCCTTCACATGGGCTACACAATCCCTACACGCACCCACTATCCCATTAAAAGCGCTTGAGTTGAGCTGAGAAGTGAACGAGTGTAAGCCCCGGATCGACGGCGAGCTCGAGCATGACGCGGGGACGGGCGAGGAGGACGCGGGGAGCGGCGGGCAGGGGCTTACACTCGTCCACTTTATGGCTCAACGTAAGCACATTTTTGGGGATACGTGGGGTGCCTGAATTTCCCCCAGTCTATTAGACAGGGGGACACGGGGAGGTGTGACCAAACCGGCTTATGTTGAGCTGAAAAGTGGACGAGTGTAAGCCCCTGGCGGCGGGGGCGGGAAGAAGAAGGGCTCGCGGATTAACCAGGAGCTCTGAAGCGATATTGGGCATATCATATTTTATTACATGTGGTCCGATGGGCAAACCGGAGCTCAGCTCTGAGCGAGAAGTGACGCATTTGCGAGTATGAGGAGGCAGTGAGCCCAAGCGTACTACCGTTGCGTTGTGCCAGTCAACGGTCTTCTGTGCCGTGACTCGAACGCTATTTATGCAATCTATGATAACGTTTAGTAAGGTTATGTCAAAATGCTCATAGACCCTAAACCCTAAACCCTAAACCCTAAACCCTAAACCCTAAACCCCAAAATACCCGTACCGGCAGCACTCTGCTTTCGTTTTAATTTGGACCCTTTATTGTGGCCAGTGTCTAGTCTGTCTGTGGGTTATGAGTTGGGGGGTTCAAGACTGGGGAGGAGGTTGCTGAGGAGAAGATTCATGTTCGGTCGAGTGCGTGTTCTCAACAACCCCCGTGCCAGGACGGCGGCTAGGTCTGGACAAGGGCCGGTAAAGTGACCTCAGAATTTACCAGTGAACCGACTGTAAAAGTGCTTTAGATAAATCTTACGGTTTATTTTCACGAGACGACCCCCGCGAGACCCCCGTAAAACCCCCGTAAAATCAAAAACACCCCTCGTAATTGGTAACTTCTGAGGTCACTTTACCGGCCCCTGCTCGGACCTAGCGGCGGCGACGGCGGCTGAGACGCCGAACTCATTGTGGCGCGGAGGCACCAGCACACTCACGTGCCATCTTGTGCTTTCGTCTGTGGGTGTGGTGTGCGTGTGTGGTGTAGTAGGCCGATTTCGGTATATCGCCTGGATGAAATGCCCATACAGAGCTACCAGCAAAGCGTCAGCGCTCCACGCGGGAAAGCGGGCGACATGTTGAATGCCCATACAGAGTTGAGGGCAAAGCGTCAGCCGGTCAGCGCTTGGCGCGGGAATCGATACACCAAAATCGGCCTGTTGACCGGCCAGGGTGCCGTCTTCAGCCAAGCGCGCCTGCGCGTGCCACGTCAGCGCGGTGGAAGTGACGTGGCGGGGCTGGCGACTTACCAGACCACCAAGCGTCGTCGCGGCACCCCTCACAGGCACCCCTCACCCGATGTATGCATTTTGATTGGCTGGGATGCCAAGCCGGCCAACCAAACGTGTGCCTCATGACACATCCTGGATAGCGTTATCCGCATCAACAAAGTAACACCACCACAAGCCCGCCACTTTCCGACCCGCGACAGCAAGCACACATCGCCGGCGCAGCCAGTGCGCAGTGCGCGTGACCCAACATCCAAACCACGACAGCAGGCATGAACACCCGCGCCCTCGCCCCACGCTCCCGGAGCGCGCCCGCGCGCCCGGCGGCCGTCACCGCCACCAACGCTATCACCACCCTGACGGCAACCCTCCTCCTCTCCACCGTGCTAGGCAGGGGCTAACATTCGTCCTCTTTTCAGCTCAACTTGAGCGCTTTGTATGGCATCGGGGTTGCACGTAGGGGTTGTGTAGCCCGTGTTAAGGGGCTGTGTAGGGTGTGTAGGGTGTTTTTGTGGTCAGACACGGCTCAAGTTGAGCTGAGAAGTGGACGACTGTAAGCCCCTGGTGCTCGGTACCGGAGCCACCCGGAGCCTGCAGCAAGACGTGGACGGCCTCGCCGCCGCCGAGGCCGCTCACACCGCCGCCGGCGCCGCCGCCAACGCAGAGCTCCCCCCCGCGGACCTCGTGGCAGGAGCTTACACTCGTTCACTTTTCAGCTCAACTTGAGCCGCCCTGTATGACACATAAAAACACCCTCCGCACCCTGAAACACCCCCTTGCCACGGTCTACGCAGCCCCTTACGTACACCTCCTATGCCATTGAGAGCGCTCAAGTTGAGCTAAGAAGTGAACGAGTGTGAGCCCCTGGCTGGTGGCCTCGACGCTGGACCCCGCCACCGGCAGGGCCGAGCCGCCACGAACTTCCCCAAGATCAGGAGCTTACACCCGTTCACGTTTCAGCTCAACTTGAGCCGTGTCTGACACACAAAAAGCCCTACACACCCTGAACACCCCCTAATACCTCCCCTAACACGGGCTACACAACCCCTTCGCGCACCCCATATCCCATACAAAGCGTTCAAGTTGAGCTGTAGAGCGGACGAGTGTAACTTCCCAAATATCATCAGAGTATATCCAAGAGCAAGTATTTAAGTCATAGTATTGAAGTATCCTTCAGTTCTCGAGCTCGAGGGAGCGACGCTTCCACGTGCGTAGGCAGGCACCAGCCGAGCTTTGCGCCCAAGCCCCCCCCCCGCCAGCGTGCGGGGACCGGACCGATCCATATTCTCTCCGCGGTCCGCTGTTAGTTCTTGACCCACCCTGACCCCTCTAACCAAGAACTTTCGGTGGCCAGAAGAAATTTTTGGAACGATCCAAGAGCAGTCGTCGAGTTCACTGTTGAGGTATCCAAGAGTTCTGATTCTCAAGACTGACAAATTGCGACAAACCACCTACCAATAGACACTTTGTCTGACTTAGTGCTACTTAGTCTGACTTAGTGCCCGCTCGACCAATCAGAACGCTCCATTCGGACGACTCAGTACTACTTGATGCTAAGTGTCTAACTGGCTTCACGCACTTTGTCATATCGAGCGAGAGAGACAGCGCTTCCGCGTGTGTCAGCAGGCTCCAGCCAAGCTTCCCCCTTCCCCCCGCCCCCTGCCCCCCGTGTTGTGATCCGCGCGCACACGCGCGGGGACCGGGCACCGGGCCGTGCCATCCATCGTATGTGCTCCTCGCTCCACCCACACGGTTCGATTGGGTGATGCTCGAGTTGGTCCACAGTTTTCTGGAGTGTTCCCAATAAGTCCACCTGAAAATCGTTGGCTAAGAGGTCAAGCCTTCATCAGTAACCCTAACCCTTGAACCCTGAACCGTAAACGCGTGTCCACGTGCGTCAGTCGACGGGTATCAGCGAGGGACAAGCGGCTTAAAGTTTAACTGAACAAGTACACACGCAGGGCCCTGGCCAGCGGGCTGCGCACGGACACCTTCGTGAAGCGCCTCGGCATCATGACCCCCGGCGGCAGGCTCTGTTAGATATCGCTCGCTACGTCATAGGACACCAGTTTAAACCCAGTCTGCGCTTTTGAAATTCAGTCGCTGAAGGCCCTTAGATGATCGGTCGAGAGGACACTGGTACGCTCTCGACCAATCATATGAGGGCCTTTAGCGACTGTTTTTCAAAAGCGGAAATTGGGTTTAATTCAAGAAACGAGGGTTTACAACGTGTTGACTAACTTGTGAAGCAATATCTGACGCCCGGCCCTACGCGGCGACGTCATCAACTCGCGGTAGGGCCGTCCCTCACGTGTCACAACACACAAGTATTTATCTCAGCTGAACTTAAACCCAGTCTCTGGTACTGATCAGTACCTGAAAACCCTCATGTGATTGGTCGAGTGAGTGATTGACTGAGATTCGATTGGCTGGATCTTTTGCACGTTTCGCGCCAATTCTGAGCGTACAATCAGTGTTGTCCTTGATTGGTCAATGGACAGTCCATCATTCTCCCGCATCCCTGATAGGCCGGGAGGCTGCATTGTGGGGCTTCAGGAGGTAATCAAACCGGAGACTCGGCTTAACTCGTGTTGTGACGTATTCCGAGGGGTAATAATTCAAGCGGTGTCGGTGGGTCAGGGACAAACGTGATTTACGGCTTCAAATTAGGCTGGGACAGTACTCATGGGTGACGTGCTGCGCGGGTTAACTGAATTGCTGTCCATCATCAGGGCTGAACGGCTTCAAGTTAAGCTGGGATATTACTTATGGGGGAGGTTTTTGCGAGGATTAAGTTAAGTGCTATCCATCATCAGTGATGAACGGCTTCAGACAAGTTAAACTGAAAAGTACTGAGGCAGTGCGGTGGTGGTGGTGGCTTAATGTACCCTGGCACGCGGCCATGGGGGACGGCGGGCAGGGTCTTACACTCGTCCGCTTTTCAGCTCAACCTGATCCGATTCTGACACAAAGCACACCCTAACACCCCTGAATACCCATCGAATACCCCCTAATCACCCCATAATTGCACACCTAAATGCGCCCCCTGTCCCACAGAAAGCGCTTGCGTTGAGCCGAACAGTGCAGGAGTGTAAGCCCCTGGCGGCGGGCAGCCTGGCTCGGCCGGCGGGGACTTATACTCGTTCACTTTTTAGCTCAACTTGAGCCGTGTCTGACACACAAAAACACCCTGCACACCCCCTTAACACCGGCAACACAACCCCTGCGCGCACCCCCTTTCCCATAAATAGCGCTGAAGATCAGCTGGGATGAATGAGTGTAAGCCTCTGACGGCCGGCGCCCGACCAGACCATCTTCATCGTCAAGTGGAACTTCGACATCATCAACCCCGACACCAACCAGACCTTGCCGCTCGACCAGGTAGGGCGGTGCAGGTTGACCCTATGAAAATCAAGTCGAAACCGCCTGGATCTAAGCGCTTAATACTGAAGTGTGGTGTGTACTGCTTTCAACTTCTGCTTTCAGATTCAACTTGCGCCGCTACAACCAGGTGTACAACCACCATCTCGTGGTGTTCTCGCGCCCCGACTCAACGCTCATGATGGCGGCAGGGGCTTACACTCGTCCACTTTTCAGCTCAACTTGAGCGCTTTGTATGGGATAGGGGGTGCGCGGAGGGGTTGGGTAGCCCGTGTTAAGGGGGTGTTAGGGGGTGTTAGGGTGTGTTTTTTAGGGTGATTTTGTGCGTCAGACACGGCTCAAGTTGAGCTGAAACGTGAACGGGTTGTAAGCCCCTGGATGGCGGCGGCGGCGGCGGAGGTGGCGGCGGCGGCGCTGGCGGCAGGGGCTTACACTCGTCCACTTCTCAGCTCAACCTGAGCCGTTCCTGAAACAAAACACATTCTAAACACCCCCTTATACTCCCTCAAACCCCCTAATGACCCGCAATATAGCCCCTAAACAACCTCTAAACGCACCCCCTAACCCACAGAAAGCGCTTAAGTTGAGCTGGAAAGTGAACGAGTGTAAGCCCCTGGCTTGCGGCCGATAACATGGTGCCCGCCGGTGGTGCCAAGCCCCCTCACGTTGTAGGCAGAGTCACAAGATATCCCATATCGATACTGCCATCTCCCATATCGATACTGTCATCTCTCACGTTGTAGGCAGAGTGACAACATATCCCATATCGATACTGTCATCTCCCATATCGATACTCTCATCTCAAGTTCATCTTCCATATCGATACTGACATCTTCCATATCGATACTGTAATCTTATTAAGGGCACTTCCATATCGATACTGTCATCTTGTCATCTTGTGGATAGGATGTCCAGATCATGATACTTGTCCTGGCGGTAGTCCCGGGCGGATACTGCTCGCCACGACATAGGATGTTATTCAACTCAAGTAATGAGGGTCCAACATGCGTTGAATGGTGTGGCGAGCAACATCTGCCAGACCTTACAAAGTGGATGGTGCGAGCCTCTTCGATCCGCGGGCGGGGAGCGGCACGGGGCTAATAGGGAAGGCAGCGGGGCACATTGCGGAGGGCAGGGGCATACATTCGTTCACTTTTCAGCTTAACCTGAGCCATGTCTGAAACACAAAAACCCCTACACCCCCTAAGCACCCTCTAACACCCTACACAACCCCTACGCGCACCCCCTATCCCATAAAAAGCGCTCAAGTTGAGCTGAGATAGCAAGTGTAAGCCCCTGGCGGAGGGCCTGAGCGCGGTGCTGACCCCGTGCGGCGGCGGTGACTACTTCACGGCAGGGGCTTACTCTCGTTCACTTTTCAGCTCAACTTGTGCCGCGTCTGACACACAGAAACACCCTACACACTCCTAAACACCCCCTAACACCCCCCTGACATTGGCTACACAACCCCTCAGTGCATCCCCTATCCCATAAAAAACGCTGAAGTTGAGCTTAGAAGCGAACGAGTGTAAGCCCCTGCTTCACGGGCGGCGGCGCGGAGTGGCGCGGGCGGCAGGCGTGGCAAGCGACCCTCGGCAGGGGCTTACACTCGTGTACTTCTCAGCACAACCTGAGCCGTTTCTGACACGAAATACGCCCTGAAGACCCCCTGATGCTCCTTAATCTCCCCTGACACCTGCTGAACACCCCCTGAACAATCCCTGAATGCACCCCTATCCGAAAGATTGCGCTTAAGTTAAGCCGAAAAGTGGACGAGTGTAAGCTCCTGATCCTCGGTCCCTTCAACGGCGGCAGGGGCGTGCGCCCCTCCCCGCAATGTTTGTTGCTCAGTGTCGCAGCCAGTGTACCTGTACACAGACACTCGCCGCATTCTCCTCCCTGGCCTGGCCACTCGCTCCCTGATTGTTTTGCGTAATGTGTACCCGCGCCCGCATCCTCCTCCCTAGCCTCCCTGGCCACTCGTTCCCATTGTTGCTCAACGTGAGCATCTTGATGAGGCGCCAGATCACATTATTGGTTGAAAATAAAAGGGACCGATTGGACGGCCCTGTTGGTGGGCACCTTCAACTGGGTGGAGCCGGCCGGCACGCAGTGGGGTGGCAACATGGTGGGTTCTCGCCCTAATCCCAATCCTAAATCCTAAACCCTAAACCCTAAACCCTATATATTGGAACGCTAAACTCCTGGGTCCGCCATGTCATTCAACACACCAGTGAACTCTCGTGGGTTGAGTTGAGTCACGTGTCATCCAGAGTGGGGAGGCAGCATGGTCGACTGTTTACCTGCCCGCCACGGAACTCCACGTACGTGTTCAGTGTTGGGTTAAATTCCATTTTATGACCCGGGGCTTACACTCGTACACCTTTCGGCTCAACGTAAGCGCTTTCTGTGAGATAGGGGGTGCATCAAGGAGTTGTTTACAGGTTCTTTAAGGGGTGCCAGGGGTATTACGGTGCATTTTGTGTCAGAAACGGCTCAGGTTGAGCGGAAAAGTGGACGAGTGTAAGCCCCTGCTTATGACGTGGCGAGCATGATCCCGGTTGTGGCCCTGTTCGACGCACTTCATCGATCTGCGTGACGTGGAGGACCTGGGTCACGCCGTGCAGTGCGACTGCGAGTACATGGGTCACCGCACCCCCGGCAAGGGCTTACACTCCTCCACTTTTCACCTCAACTTGAGCCGTTTCTGACACAAAATGCACCCTAAACACCCCCTACTACCCCTAAACACCCCCTAAACACCCCCTAACCATCACCTAAACCGCCCCTACATGCACCTGCTATCCCTCAGAAAGCTCTTCAGCTGAACCTGAGCCGTTTCTGACACAAAAAACACCCTGACCAACCCCTATTACCCCCCAAACATCCCCAAACACCCCCTAAACAGCCCCCACATGTAACCCCTGTCCCACAGAAAGCGCTTAAGTTGAGTCAAAAAGTGGACGAGTGTAAGCCCCTGACCCCCGGCACCCCGCGGAACCAGGACCGGAGCCCCATGCCCGGCGGCGGCATCATGTGCTGCGGCGACGGCTCCGCTGGCCCCGTCACGGCTGCCGCAGCCAACGGCAAGGACTCCGCGCTTCTTACCTTTCGGTCAGAGGATGACCTCAAAATATTGAAGGATGATCGTCCAAATTTCTGTCATATTGTCATCCTGTCGTTCAACCAGACAGTATGTCCAGATCATATCTTGTCACTCTGCTCCCCGTTGCTCAAAATGAATCGCCGTTACCGTGGATGCTACCTGACCGTACCCGGGCCTGGTTGTGTCGTGAAGATATACTATGAGGAAGTCAACACTCTGACGTGGATGCTACCTGGCCTTACCTGAGCCTGGCAGTTTCGCGGAGGTACACTACGAGCAACCAGTCTGGAGTTGATGCTACCTGGCCTTACGTGCGGCGGCCCCCGTGCCCGTGGCCCTGCTCTACAACGTCACGTGGTGAGGCCGACCCCAGAGTGACAAGATATGATTTGATGTCGATATGGGAGATCGCTACAGCAGATCGATATGGGCGATCGGACATCAATGAGATGTCGATAGGGATATCGCTATGGAATGTGGGATATCGATATGAGATATGGTGTATCGATGTGGTCATTAACCATATCGATATGGTCATCCTGGATATCGATATGGGATATGGGCTAATGCTATGCGAGATTTCAGTATATACGGTCATATTCCGTATCGATGTGGGATATTTTGTCACCCTGGTGGGGCCGAACCCTCCGGACCTCAACTTGAGCCGTCTTTTTTCCTGAAGCCACTGACGGTTTTCCGGACTAAGTATCTTGAAGGTGCTCATGGTGAAGTGAAAAGTGAAGTGAACCAGTGCCAGGCCAGGGAGGAGGATGCGGCGAGTGTGTACCGTACGGGTACACTGGTACACTGGTACACCATGAGCAAAGCTTAGAGGGACGATACACCAGGCGAGCTCGTCGGATGCGGCGAGTGTGTTCGGGTACAGTCACCGACACACTCCGAGCACACAGTCAGGTTGAGCTGGAAAAGGAAGTGGCCTACGGCCCTGACACTCGGCTCGCCAACACCAAGGTAGGGCGGTGCAGGTCGACCCTATCAAACCCACGTGGAAATCACCTGGAACTAAGCGCTTGAAACTATAATATGATGAGCCGCTTTCAAACTTTGCGTTCAAATTCAACTTGCGCCGTTACACCACGGAGGCGCGCGCCAAGCTGCCCGCCGCCGACAACTTCGCCCTGCTGACGGCGACGCTGCAGACGAGCTCCTCGGCATGGGCTTACACTCGTCCACTGTTCAGCTCAACTTGAGCGCTTTGTATGGGATAGGGGGTTTGCTTAGTAGGGGTTGTGTAGCCCGTGTTAAGGGGGTGTTAGGGGGTGTTTATGGTGTTCAGGGTGTTTTTGTGTGTCAGACACGGCTCAAGTCGAGCTGAAAAGTGAACGAGTGTAAGCCACTGCTCCTCGGCCGCCGCGGACGGCGCCAGCTGCGAGGGCGAGTACAACGTGCGGCCGTGCATCGCGCCGTTCCAGGCAGGGGCTTACACCCGTCCACCTTCCAGCTCAGCCTGAGCTGTTTCTGACACAAATCACACCCTAAACACCCCATCCTATCCCCTGCCACCTCCTAGACCACCCCCTGAACAACCCCTGAATGCACCCCCCATCCCACAGAATCCGCTTACGTTGAGCCGGAAAGTGTACTAGTGTGAGCCCCTGGTTCGAGGCGCCGTTCGACAAGCGCATCGAGGGGCTGATGATGTATGACCTGGCGCCGTTCCCGCAGAACCAGTCGTGCAGCGCCGCCGCCATTGACGGCAGGGCCGTCGCCTCTCGCTCCCTTTAGTTTTTTCTATGACACATTGCGCCAAACCACTTAGACAATTAGACTGACTTCGCATTACTTAGTCTGACTTAGTGCCCGCTCGACCGATCAGAACGCTTCATTTGGACGACTGAGTACTACTTGTTGCTAAGTATCCAAGTGGTTTCGCGCACTTTGTCATATTCTTCACAACGTTCATCAAGCCCCCAGGCGCTTCACATGGTGAGTTTAACCCACCCTCTCCGCAATTTCTCGCTCCCTGTTGATATATTCAGTTGTGTTGCAACCTGAGAGAGCATGCTACGTGATAACACTTTTCGGCAGTTTCTATGTCATTTAAAGACGAGCCCTCGTTCGAAAACAAATTGGTACATATAAGAATTTCGATCTGATGTGTATTGGAGACTAATTTGGTTTCGAGCGTGGGCTGATCTTCAATCAAATGTCATAACTATAGGGCGATTTCCCGCACGCCACCAGTCTTCGAGGTCTGTCATCTGACTGTCTGATTATAGTTTACCAATGTCTCGCGCACACTCGACACAATCAGGAAACACGCGGCCAGGCCAGGGAGGCCGATGCGGCGGGTGTGTACGAGTACACAAGTGAACCGGTGCGCTAAAGGCAAACAGTGAGGATGAGGAAATATAAACCCTAAATCCTTAACCGTGAACCATAAACCCTAAACCCTGCGACGGCCCTGTAGCATGGCAGCGGCGCGCAGGTGTCTGTTGCCTGGTGGGGCTGTGTGAGTCGCGACCTGTCATTGCCACGTCATCACATTAAACCTCCTGTGACGTGGCGGGTATCATTCACCCGACCCTGCTTCGATCAGCACGTTGTAAGCCCTCGCTCCTTGCGTTGATGGGTTGAGGGTGTAGGGGTTAGGGGTTAGGGTTTAGGGTTTAGGGTCCGTCCACGTCCGATGACATGGCGCCCTGTTGTCCCGCGGCCCTACAGGTTGGAGCCACACGTTCCAGCTCCCTGTGGGCGCGGCGTACGACGTCATGTGGATGGCCGGTCACATGCACATCGGTGGCCGCAACATCCAGGCAAGGCCTGACTGTTTGCTCATAGTGTACCAGTAAACGCCACTGGTGCGGCCGGATTGTTTAGAGTTTTGGGTATTGGGTTTAGGCGACGCGTGTTCCCAGTGCTCGCCGCTTCATCCACCACATAGTGTACTGGTGCTCGCTGCGTCATCCGGTACACATGAAGCCAATATCCAGGTCGAGGTGCAAAGGCAGTCAGGCACCCAGTGACAGACAGGCCCTGCGCTCGGCTGGGGTTTAGGGTTGAGGGTTTAGGGTTTAGGTTTTATAAACCCTAAAGGCACCCAGTGACAGGCCCTGCGCTCGGCTGGTCAACACCACTGCAGGCGCCAACAACGCGGTGGTGTGCCAGAGCGACCCCGTGTACGGCACCCAGGTAGGGGCTTACACTCGACCACATTTCAGCTCATCGTAAGCGCTTTATGTGGGATAGGGGGTGAATTCAGGGGCTCTTTAGGGTTTTTTTATTTGGCATCTAGGGGTCTTTTCAGGAGCATTTTGTTGCAGAAACGGCTCAGGTTGAGCTGAGAAGTGGACGGGTGTAAGCCATTTCTGACACAAAATAAACCCTAAATGCCCCCTCATACCTCTTGACCCCTCCTAAACGCCCTCTACACATCCACCAAATGCACCTCATATCCCACAGAAGGCATTTACGATGAGCCGAAAGGTGGACGAGTGGGATCCCCTGCACCCGGGCGGGGTTGGCGGGCGATGAGAAGGGATTCATCATCGACATCCCCGGGTGCCTCTTCTTCGACACCCCGTTGCGCATCACCGGCAGGGGCTCACACTCGTCAACTTATCAGCTTAACCTAAGCCGTTTTGGGCACACCTCTCCGTGGCCCCCTGTCTAATAGACTGGGGGAAACTCATCCACCCAATGTATCCAATAAAATGTGATTACGTTGAGCCGAAAAGTGGACGAGTGTAAGCCCTTGATCAGCGGCGGTGAGACTTACAAGCTCAGGGCCGAGGCGGGGCCTTGCATTCGTTCGTGCGCTGTTTACGGTGTACACACCCCCTATACACCCCCTACACACCCCCTACACACCCCCTATACACTCCCTATATAACCCCTTTACACCCTTATGCACCCCTGTACACCCCTATACATCCCTATACACCC
>Ga0307489_10000176_pt1 | contig 34587 bp, 23 predicted proteins | sample SB12metaG_FD_202247 | JGI IMG/M metagenome (GOLD analysis project Ga0307489, IMG submission 202247) | Sea-ice brine microbial communities from Beaufort Sea near Barrow, Alaska, United States - SB 1.2 | ecosystem: Environmental > Aquatic > Marine > Coastal | place: USA: Alaska | collected... | reverse complement strand
CTTCATCAATTGGATTACTGGCGGTAGTGATAACTTTAGCGCCAGCTAGTTTTGCCCACTGAATGGCATAATTACCCACGCGACCTGCACCACCGGTGATAAGCACAGTTTGCCCAGTAAGATCACCATCCGACATAACTGCCCGGTGTGCTGTCATAGCAGGGATCCCCAAACAAGCGCCTATTTCAAAGGAGGTATTGTTGGGTAAGGTCGCGGCGCGTGAGGCATCGATGGCAACGTATTCAGCGGCTGTTCCTAGCCTACGGGCATATTGTGCTTGATAAACCCACACCCTTTCGCCAATACGGTTTTTAGGCACGCCTTCGCCAACAGCTTCAATGACTCCGGCACCATCACTATGTGGAATGACATGCCCATCATCTAAAAGGTTTGAGAAAGCCCCCATTCTTTTCTTTACATCTGAAGGATTAACGGCCGTAGTTTTCAACTTTACTAATACTTCGCCATCTTTGACTTCTGGTTTAGGTTGTTCGCCAATAATAAGGGTATCAACGGCACTACCAAACTTTTCAAACCAAGCTGCTTTCATTGCTTTCTCCAATTTTTAAATTAATCGAACTAGGTCGCGCTGAACCTAATATTTAAAATTTGCTAGATAAATTTTCGGTATGACCATCAATCGCAATAGCCTGCCCTGAAAGACTAGCGCCCAGTTCAGAGCTTAAAAATATTGCCATATTGGCAATATCATCCGGACTAACAAAAAGTCGTAGTGAACTTTGCTCGGCGTATAGATCTCTGACCACCTCAGGTGCAACGCCACGTTTTTCGGCATCGAGACGAATAACATTGTCAATTCTATCGCCTTTGACACTGCCCGGGCATAATGCATTGACTCGAATATTATGGGGACCTAATTCCATCGCCCATGTTTTGGTTAAACCGATAACTGCCCATTTAGATGCTGCATAAGGCGAGCGCATTGGAAAACCGAACAAACCAGCATTAGATGAAATATTAATAATACTGCCAGAGCCATTTGCTTTAAGTAAGGGCACGGCGAACTTGGTGCAATGAAATTGCCCGTTCAAATTAATATTAATGGTGCGCGCCCAATCGTCAGGGTCAATATCTTCAACCAATGCTGTCGGGCCTGCAATTCCGGCATTGTTTACTAACACGTCCAGATGCTGATAATGGGTCATTAAGTCAGCAAACATTTTTTCAACTTGAGCAACATTTGCGACATCAGCCACCGATGCTGTCGCGCCAGGGTTTGCTTCAAGAAAATCAGCGATAACCTTTTCATCAATATCGCATACATGTACTTTACAACCATACCCCAGAAACTTTTCGGCTATTTTACGGCCAATTCCGTTGGCCCCAGCGGTAACGAGCACTACATGCTGTGGGCCCAATCCGTTATTAACAACAGTCATTAGAATGTCCTCATATTACAAAGATAAATTTTTAAGATTAAGAAAAGAAATGTGCGTGTCATGGTGGGTTTATTTCACCGACCAAAACACGCAAGAAGATATTTATTCAAATAACATGTGGTATCTGATCCCGAAATTTCGTGGACGATTAACGGTTACTGTGCTATCCCAACTAGCGCTACCACGAGACAACTGAGCACGTTCATCGGTCAAATTGTTGACATAAAGATTGACTCCCCAGCCATCCATTTTTATACCCGCAGATAAATTAACAATGCTATAGCTTTGATTAATCTCACGTAGGTCAAAGTTTACATCACTGGTCTTATACTTGTAGATATCGCTGTATGATTCGCCAACATAGGAATAAACGATTTGCGCGAAGCTTCGATATCCCCCAACAGCAAAGTGATAACGGCTGGTCAGATTGCCTTTAAAATCCGGTACATTTGGAAGTTCAGTGCCGTCAGGTGATAAGTTACTACCTACTAATAAATCAGCAGCTAACTGAGCTTGATTAAAGTTAAATGCTGCAGTTAAAGACAAGTCAGGTGTCAGCATGTAGGTAACATCGGACTCAATACCGACAATTCTAGATTTATTTGCGTTGACTGTTAAACCAACAGGAGAACCATATGATGAATCAAAGCGAGTAAACTGCATATCATCCCATTGCATATGGTAGATAGCGCCATTCCAACGAAGATTATTATCAAGCCACATGGTTTTCCAGCCTAGCTCAGTATTTGTGACAAAGTCAGATTTATAGATACGGGGCACCAGGTCCGTTTCATCTCGGTTTATACCACCAGGGCGATAACCTTCTGACCAAGTAAGATAGGCCATCTTTTTATCATCAAACTTGTACGTAACATTGAATTTAAAAATACTATCACTGTCATCATTTTTGCTATCAACGTTAATGATAGGGTAGCCAGGAGCAATCAGTCCGTAACCGGAAACGCCTTCTAACGTACTTTCATTTTTAAATAACCTGGCACCAAAAGTTGTAGTGAGTTGTTCTGTAAATTCATAGCTCACTTCACCAAACAATGCCGACTGTTTATCTGCACGTTTTTGATCCGTTAGATACCAAAGGTTCGCTTCACCAAACTGTTTAAAGTCAGCACCTTGCGCCATACCATTCATCTGCCATTCTTGGCGATAATCATGACTGGCATCTTCGTAATATAGGCCGACAATGTATTGCAGAGGGTTATTATTTGTTGATTGCAAACGCAGTTCATGAGTATTGCGTTTATATTCATTATCATCATTGTAAAAAATAGCCATACTTGAACAGTCTGCATCTGCAGTACCGTAATATTCACAACCATAATATTGGATCCAACTCGTAGAGAAATAGTCTGCGTAGTCGGAGTAATCATTAAAGTACTGAACATCTCGGTCCATAAATGAGCCCGCATACACCAGACTAGCAAAACCCAAATCACCCTCTATTGTCAGTGCTGATTGATTAAATTCGTCATCCATTGCATCAGGGAAAAAACGCTGAATCTCTAACTCATTAACTTCACCACTGGAGTTGTTGGAGTCTTGGTACCATACCCCTTCAGTTTCTTGTTTTTGAGCGAGGTAACTTGCTGTTGCTGTCCAGTTATCATTAAGGTTTACTTTTAATGCGACTCTAGCGCCACTATTGGTTAACTCATTAAAGTTCTCTTTTACCAGATCATCATTGTTTTCTTCGACTGTTGAGAATTCTCCACCATCAGTGAATAACCCATAAGTCCTGGTACCGGCTACATTATCAATATAACCGCCATCTTTTTTGGTCCAAGCTACTAAGCGGATGGCGGCATTTTCACTTACCGGAACATTAAGAAATCCTTCTAATGAGTTGCTAGCATCGCCACTTTTGGTCGTACCGTAACTAACATCAAAACCACCTTCAAACCTATCCATTTTAGGTTTTTTGGTAATGATCCTGATGGTGCCCGACTGCGAGCTGGCGCCAAATAACGTACTTTGCGGCCCAGCAAGTGCTTCAACTCGGTCAATATCATAAATATGTAAATCAAGATTTCGTCCAATAGCGGTTACCGGTTGTTCATCTAGATAAATGGAAACCCCAGGTTGAGAACCTGATGCATTGCCACTACCACCATCTGAAGCTCCACGCATATAGACTTGGGACAAACCCGGTCCCGCTGATTGATATGAGACGCTGGGCAACATTAATGCGTAATCGTCGAAATTTTCGATCCCTAACTCATCTAATTTAGTGGAGCCCAATGCAGTAATACTTAAAGGTGTGTCTTGAAGATTTTCAACACGTTTACGTGACGTAACGGTTATTTTTTCAATTCCTGAGGGTGAAGTTTTGCCCTTTTTTTCAGCCTGAGCAGTATTGACATCTTGTGCATTGGCGCCAGGTATTGCGGCCATGCCGCTTACCATCAAGGCCGACAAAGCAATGCTCTGAATATTTTTGCCGTTAATGGAGTCTCTTATTACTGCAATTATCGGGTTTAGTCGAGTAGATTTTTTTTTGTTTTTTAAATAGTTATCCGTCATTGTGTGTACCTTTTATAATATGTATATCACACAAGTCACAAAGCCCCACAACATAGGGCTTAGACTCGCAATATCAATCTTAATTGTTAGCAAACGCGCAACATACCTTTAACAAGGATAGGATGGTAACAAGGGGGTTCGGTTTGAAACAAACGATTATATCTCTCCCATAGTTGAATTAAACTAAATCAAGATAACAGTTCAACTCAAGAAAACATAAACAAAAAATATTTTATAATAAATTTAAATTTATGATTTTTAACGATAATTTATTTTTTTAAGTGGGTTTATAGATATTTAATATGGGTTAATAGGTGTGTTTTTTTAAACCAAGCTTGATCAGGAAGTCGATGTTCTAATTCGCTCAAGATGTGCTTTATCCTATCTACGGATAAAACCACGTGATCAGAGCGAAGTAGCGGGGGAGTTCACTTTCTTTTAAAGCAACAAGTGGGGTAATTACTGATCACAATATTGATGATAATTTGCTTTGTAATGGGGTGAGGAATTCTTCAAAAGGTTTCCAAGCATCAAGCCCTTTTGTATTGATAGGTTGTCTAACCTGTTCAGAGCTAGCAGTGTTGACTGCACGAGCGTTATTATAAAACTCAAGACAGTTCTGCTCAAAAGGCAAGCCACAAAAATCTAGAATTTGTTTAACCTGATTTTCAAAATCATTTACGACATCTTCATAAGAGACAGTGAGTACTTGGTTAGGAAGTACTTTGTGCCAATGATCCATTAAGTGGAGATAATCTTGATAGTAGCGAGCAATATTTTCTAAGTCATAACTAAAAGCCTGTCCGGTGGTAAATAACTGTTTAAAACCACTAAAACAAGCAGACATTGGTTGACGACGTGCATCAATGATTTTTGCGTTAGGTAATATAAGTTTAATCAATCCGATATGAGCAAAATTATTGGGCATTTTATCAATGAAAAAAGGTGCATCACCTCTGTGTATCTGGGTCTTGCTTATATATTCGTTACCCAGAGCGAGGCGTTGCTTCCCGGAGAGCTTGGCAATAACCTCTGGATATTTTGATATTTCATTACGTTTTTTACGGTCACTTAATTTTCGAACCATCGCAATGATATCTGGCAACTCCTTGGTGCCATCCACCATTGAATGACTTGCTAATATTTGCTCTAGCAACGTAGAACCAGAACGAGGAAGTCCAACTATAAATATTGGATCCGCTTTACTGCAACCTTGCTCATGGTTATTTTCAAAAATGGGTGCTTGACACGTTGTGATCGTTCGCTCAATTAGTGCGGTCGTTTCGTCTGCATCGTAGCGTTCAATACTGTGTTTGAATTGATTACCTAATTTATAATAGTGAAATGATTGTTCAAACTCTTTGTTGTCTTCGAGAGCTTTACCTAATGCAAAACATATATTGATCCGATCCAATGAAGGGAGCTGTTTTATCTCCATCTGCTTTTTCATTTGTTGTATTTCAAATGGAGCAAAACAAAAGGTCTTTAGATTAGCTAAACTCCAATAGGCTTCCCCATAACTCGGCGCACATGCTATGGCTTGCCTATAGGAAGCAATCGCAGCTTCTTGTTCTCCAATTGTTTTGAGTGCGTGTCCTCTGCTGGTGTAAAGGTTTGCTTGGTCAGGCAACGTAGAAATTAACTTATCATAAAGCAATATTGCTTCTTCGAATTGCCCTAATCTCACTAAAATAGCAGCTTTGAGTATTTGTTGAGGCGGTACATTGGGCTGGTACTTTTCTAATGTTTCTATTTCTAATAGTGCTTGTTGGCTTTTTTCTTGTTTATTTAATACATGGGCGTAATTTAAACGGGCAAGGTGATAATCAGGTGCTAAGCCTAAACAATGAACAAGCAATTGTTCTGCATCTTCAAATACGCCCAATTTGATTGCTATTTCAGCCAATAACCTTAACGCACTGACATCATCAGGGAATTGTTTTAGATAATCACGACAATGGCGCTCACTTAATGCTAATTTGCCATCGATAAAAGCTTGCAGTGCTTCTCCTAAAAGAGGGTGTTTCGCTGAAAAGCGCAAATAACTATTATAAGCTTGCTCAGAGGCTTTGCTTTCACCTGTCGCGAGTAGTAATTCAGATAGAAGTCTCCAACTATGAGTTAACTTAGCATCAACTTTAACGGCATAGGTCAAAGATGCTATCGCCGGTTTTATTTGTTTTAAAGCATGTAGTGTCAGGCCAAGCTCTTGGTGAGCTAAAGCAAAATCAGGGGTTTGTTTAACCAATACTTGTAAGATGTTTTTAGCTTCACTAAAGCGGTTTAAGCCTTTGAGTGCGATACCAACGATAAAAAGTGCGTTGGGTTCATTAGGAAAGGATTTTAGAATTTCTCGACCTTGTTGTTCTGCAGCAGCAAAAGCGTTGTGTTGTAACATTTCCTGCGCATGTTGCACCGCAACACGAATATCACTTGTGCTGTGGTTGTTTTGGTCTTCATATTGAGTCATCTGGAGCCTCGTTTTTGATATAATATTGACATGCCTAATTTGCTCTGACAAACTAATTTTACTTGCCAGTGGTAGAGATTAATTCAACTGTGATTGGAATTAAAAGATTGAGAGGGTATTAATTTGCGCAAAAAAATCCCACCTTTAAATTCTTTAAAAAGTTTTGAAGCGGCAGCTAGACATGGTTCTTTTAAAAATGCAGCCGATGAACTTTTTGTATCAGTCTCGGCGATCAGTCATCAAATAAAACAACTAGAACATGTACTTAATGTTGAATTGTTTGTTCGCAAAACACGCTCAGTGGCACTCACTAAAATTGGTAAACAGTATTATCCTATCCTTCGTGATGCCTTTGATAAAATTGCTGAAGGTACCGATCTAATTTTAACACCCACACGCTCAGATGTATTAACGATTCAATTATATTCAACATTGGCTATTCGCTGGTTGATACCAAGACTGCCCGATTTTCAAAGCAAGTATCCCAATATCAGTGTTAGACTACACACCTCACAGTTCGATGTTGATTTTAATAAAAGTGACGTTGATGCCTGTGTCAAGATTGGTCATCGCGCTGCCAATGGCTTGCATTACTCATATTTATTTACGAGCGATGTATTTCCTGTATGTAGTCCTAATTTACTTACCGCAAAAGAGCAACTGGAGCGCCCAGAGCAGCTAAACGATTTTACTATACTGCAGGTTTATCCTTCCCATGGAGATTGGTACATTTGGCTAGATGAGGCGGGCTGTACTTCTGTTGACCCGGAGTCAGGACTGCAATTCGATAGCTACGATCATTCAATTTCTACTGCTTTACAAGGCATGGGAGTGGCACTTGGTATGCAACCTTATGTTGACAAAGAGCTATCCTCAGGCTTGTTAATTGAACCTTTTCCTGAAATGCGTGTTAAACACCACAGTGAATGGTATTTTGTTTATCGTCAGGAGAAATTCGAACAGAAAAAAATTCAACTATTCGAAACTTGGTTAATTGAGCAAATAAAGGCAGATCCAGAGCTAAGTATTTCACAAGAAGGTACAACAAGTGAACAAACGTTTTAATATTTATTGTCGTCATCAATCAATCTGTACTGACTGTCAACATTCCCTGAATTAACCCCTTGGTGAGCTTTAGGAAAAAGATTGTAATTAAATTTTAATTTCAAAGTTCACCTATAATGGCTATTTATTGGTGTACACATTTAATTTCAGTAAGTGTTACAAAATTGAAATAATACCAATGATTAGTTAGACTACTAATTAAACTTTACTTGGAGGAAAACGCTAGAGTTGTTGATATGTTTATTATTTTCGAAATTAAAAAATTTCGCCGAACTTATCCAACTCAGCTTAACGTTAAATGAATCGTAATATAATTATTTCTGCTGCAATTTCAGGCTCAGGCCCGACTGAAAACAAAACTTCTCATCTCCCCATTACTCCGAAACAGCTTGCTGACGAGGCAATTGCTGTAGCCAAAGCCGGGGCAGCTATTGCTCACATACACGTCCGTGACCCAAAAACCGGCGCTGCCTCTCGCGACATTCGTCTTTACAAAGAAGTGGTAGACAGGATAAGACAGGAGTCTACGGACGTTATCATTAACCTCACAACCGGAATGGGAGGGGATTTGTTTTTAGGGCCTGACAACAATCCCACAGAACTTGGTCAGCATACTGATTTGGTTGGGCAGGTTAAACGTCAAGAACATGTAGAGTTACTTTTGCCTGAAATGTGTTCCCTTGACTGCGGCTCATTTAATTATGATGTGAATAATTATGTATATGTTTCAACAACCGACATGCTTCGTACCGGTGCTGAACGATTGCAAAAGCTGGGTGTAAAACCAGAGCTTGAAGTATTCGACCTGGGGCATATTTGGTTTGCCAAACAGATGATAGCTGAAGGCATACTTGACGCACCCCCACTTTTTCAGCTGTGCATGGGAGTAAAATGGGGGGCCGAAGGCAATACGGCTAATATGAAAGCCATGGTTGACAATTTACCTTCAGGAGCAAACTGGGCTGCATTTGGCTTGGGCTCAAATGAAATGCCGATGGCTGCGCAAGCCGCTCTTTTAGGCGGTAATATTCGAGTAGGATTAGAAGATAATATTTATCTCGAAAAAGGTGTTTTGGCCACCAATGTACAACTGGTAGAGCGTGCCCGAAATATTGTTGAATTGATGGGTGCCAGCATTCAGTCACCCGCGCAAGCTAGAGAAAGCTTAGGTCTTAAAAAGCACAATACACTGGTTGAGCTTGCTCGCACTATATAGCTAAGGAGGTTACAACTAATGGCTGCAGATTATAAAGGCGTTTGCCACCCTTGGCTCTGTGACTCTATGGGTCACATGACTACCCGTCATTATATGGCTATGTTCGATGACGCCAGCTACCACTTTCTGAATCGAGTGTTTGGATGGTCGGGTATTGATAGTCAAAACAATAATATTGGATGGGCTGACGTAAAGCACACCATTGAATATTTATTAGAAGTAAGAAGTGGCCAACTCCTGGATGTGACCGGAATGCTCACAAGAGTCGGTGGTAAGTCAATTACTGTTTCTTATGAAATGCGTGAAACCGGAAGTAACAAGATAGTGGCTACGCTAAATAGTATCTCTGTACTTTTTGATACCGAGGCTCGAGAGGCCATCACCCTTTCTGATGATATGAGGATTAGGGCAAACGAAAGTATAGAAGTAACAAAATAAACAACCATGTAACCCTGGTTACTGATGCAAAAGCGTTGTTTTAAAATAGGAATGATCAGTAAACCTTTAAGATGGTACTGCGCAGCCCAATTGAAATATTGTTGTGATGGGCCGAGCACATAAGCTCTAGGCCCGTCACTGTGTTGTGCCATCACTATAGGACGTTTTAATTCATATCGCGCTTTTTACAGATTGTATTTTGTAATTTATCCTATCTCTCGAGACGCCCTGAACAGAACGAAGCGCAGTCCCGGGGTCGTTTACCATTTCATGGCTAGTCACCTTTAAGGTAGCTCAATGTCAGATACAATCTTAGCTTCCACTATCACCTGCCCTGAATGTGGCCATAAAAAAGCAGAAAACATGCCTACTGATGCATGTCAGTTTTTCTATGAGTGTGATGCTTGTCATAAGCTTTTAAAACCCTTGCCGGGTGACTGTTGTGTTTACTGCTCATATGGCACAGTCAAATGCCCGCCTATACAACAAGGGAGTGGGTGTTGTGGGGCGCGTTGAGTATCACGTTCCTGAAAAAAATTAACAAGGCGCTGCTTCACTCTTGCCTGACGGTTCTGATTAGACTCGCCCTAATATCGTATACACTTGCCCTGCAAACATCGTTTTTCTTCGTGATGACATGTTATCCAATCTGCGATAATTTTTTACAAATAGATATAGTGCATCCAGATATTGGCAATGCTCATGATGTACAAATTAACCATACACAATGGTTAATTTCGCAGAAGCTGAAGAAATGAATCACATGATCACTGCCCGAAAAATCGGGGACCGATCCACTTTAAACACAGAGGATTAAATTTTTTGCCAGGTAAAAGGATAATTGCGTGATATCAAAAAAAATTAGAGAATTATTCGCTTCATTGATGGAAGCGAACAGCAATAGCAGCAATGCGACTGTGACGTTTGACCCTGAAACTGAGCAGTATACAGGTCCGTTTAACGCAGCGTTGATCGACAAGTTCGTTCACGAAGGTGCATTTGAGCTGGTGAATAACGAGGATGGTGTTACCAGTATTATGATGAGCAATCGAGAAGACTTTCTAAGTGGCTTTGCCTCGGGTGTTAACGAGGCCCGTTTAGGGCGCGATCAATACTACGCTGATTACAACGCTAACCCTTTTGCTTTTTCAATTGGCTTTGAGCACTTCTTGTACATGAATAAGAAACCAAAGCGCCTGGAAAATTATGTTTGTCATGGGTTTATGGATACTGAACGTTAACTATTACAACGGATCCAATAGGATAGTCGTACCTGGTTTGAGTAATGAATTATGTCTTTTTGTGCTGATAATTAGCACGTTATCCACTTTTTTTAACAAGCCACCCAGCTTAAATAAGATATTTTAATCGGGTTGCTTGCTGTTGTCTTATGCCTGGTTAAAACAGAACACTAACAGCAAGCAATAAGTAAAAAAGGATGTGCCAACGCCTGGTGAGTGAACTTAAGCACAAGAACAACGACCCTTTGTGTTGGTACTAGTTGGTGACTAATTATTAACAAAACAGTCTTGTTAATTACTCACCTCACTGAGCGGCAAGATGATCAACTTGCCATCGCCAAATCAAAACGGCTAACGATGTTAAATGTGTAATGGCGCAGGTAATATCGCCTGTCAGGCGTCAATTAGTTTGGCAGGTTTGCACGTTACTCTCTTTATTTATGAGGTTGTGACAGCACAAGCCGGGCTGATACTAAGGCCAGATATGCTAAACCCCCTTCTGGCGCCGCACTGTGGTAAACACACCAATAGCCATTAATAATCACGTGGAGTAACGCTTCCCCCCCATCATCACCAGGCCTCTCTTATTGTAAACTACTCCGATGCACCTGTATCCAAAGACGGAAGCTATAAAGATATTTTTCCAAGCTTGAATATGACGATGGAAATAAACGAATGGTTATTATTTCACTCTGCTGCATCAAAAAAATTAATGCGTCCTGGGTTATCTGATATCGCTTATAAACGTTCGGTTAGCTTTAATAGCTTCAGATATTCAGACGGTAATACTGGCCTTGAACCCACCTATGCAAATCAGTGGAAAGCGGGCCTTGAGTGGTATTTAGACAGCGGCGGTTTATTAGCTGTGTCGTATTTCTGGAAAGATATTGAAGGTGTGGTACAAAACAAGCCCATTATAAACACTGTGTGCAAGTGCCAGATAGCAGTTATTTGGTTGAGCCAGTAGAGGCCTTATGGTTATTAGCCATTGATGCCAATGTCTATATACCTAAAGCCGAGGGATTTGATCTTAACAACATACAAAATCCAGATAATTTTTCGGGTTCGGGTAATGCCGGTTATAACAAAATGTTCAGTCACAAAACCCATGTGATGAAGTGGGTAGCCGATGTAGTAAAAAGAGCAGAACAAAGCGGTAAAACGTTAATTGCCTTTAGTTACTTTCCCATGAGTGAGTTTTATAATGGTCAATCGAACCTGATTGGTGATTATTTTGGCGAAGATAATTTTCAGTTAGCCCGCCGGCCACAAGATCAAGTCAGTCAAAAACTGGCTGCAACGGGTGTAAAGGTTCATGTGGGCGGACATATGCATATTAACGACACGGGCTTTACTCGAGGTCTGGATGGGCAATTTTTAGTGAATATTCAAGCACCGTCTATTGCTGCTTACGTACCGGCCTATAAAGTACTGACGATTACAGCAAACAACAACATTGACGTGCAAACCATGGTGTTAAATGATGTTCCGCGTTTTGATGAGCTGTTTGAACATTACCAACAAGAGCACGATACCCTTAAAAAATCAGGTTCGCCCAAGTTGTGGGATCAGGCAATATTGAGCGCAAAAAGCTACCGTGAGTTTACCTACTGGCATATACGTGAGTTGACCCGTCAGCGTTTTGTACCCCGGGAGTGGCCGCAGGATATGCGCGACTTAATGCTGTCTTTTAGCGGGCAAGATGCCAGTGCAAAGGCATTTGCACTGGCATCTGCGGGGTTAACCCTGGCTGATTTTTCAAAGTGGAATGGCCTTGATTTGGCAGTTTATTTTTACCGATTACGTAATCCCGGCCAACTTGCATTGCACGATATTCAAGCCAGTCGCTAAGCGCAATATCACCTGCTGACCCAGGTGTTATCTACGCTGCCACACAGTGAAGATGACCTTAAAACTGTATTTGCATCGCGTTTTGGCCCAATTTTTACTTTGCTAGATCAATTCCAGAGTGGTTTGCCTGATGACCCTTTTCTAATTAATATGGGAACTGGCAGTATTGAAACGTTGCCATTTTTAAACGATTAGTCACTAAATTTGCTTGCTATGGGTTATTAAATAATGAACAGTACTGAGCGTTTACATATCAGGGCTGTTCATTATTTGCCTAAAGGCACTGTCTGGATAGCGCTGAAGTCGTCACTAAAAACAGATTGTTAACATCAATCTCAATATGAAGTAGGTTCCTTTGCGTTTGAATCCACCTCCCACAATCTCGGAAAATAAACCGAAAAACACAAGCGTAAACTCCGCAAAAAATGCCATCACCCACAGTTGGTTTGGCCGTTGGTTTGAAGATTTGCAGGCTGATGTGTTACTCAGTGCCCAAGGCTTTACGTTACCCCCTGGCTATACCTTTGCTGATTTACCGGACGGTCAGGCGCTGCTATGGCAGCACTTAGATTCACCACCTGAATTTGAGTGGCATTGGTTGGGCTCGTTGATGCATTTTACGATCAACGGTAAAGCCTATCGCCTGTCTTATTTGAGCTACTTCGCCGCTTTAAATTTTCGCCAGTCGCTACAGTGTTTATGGGCTGAGCAAAATCAACAGGCCCTTACTCAGCTGATACAAAAGGTAGAGCATGCTGTGCAACGGCAGTATTTGTGCCAATCTCGCCTGGTGGCCATACAAGGGCGAGTAGCGCGAGAATTTAAGCGCTGGTTCCCCTGGTGTGAAACGGTTGCATTACACCCTGAGGTACAAGCGGCACTGGTTAAGCTGCACAGTATGCATCATTGGCATGCCACCGATGTCGCGCGTATGCGCGAAAGCTATGTTCAAGGGCAGTTAAGCACCTATGGCCATTTTTTTGACCAGGTTGAAACGCACCCTTTAACCGACAAGCAGCGCCGGGCCTGTGTTATTGATGATGACAATAACTTGATACTGGCCGGAGCAGGCACAGGCAAAACCAGCGTGATGGTGGGCCGTGCCGGGTATTTAGTGGCCAGTGGCCAGGCTCAGCCTGAGGACATTTTATTACTGGCCTACGGTAAAAAAGCTGCCGATGAAATGAACGAGCGTATTAAACACAAGCTTGGCACCCTTGATATCAAGGCCAGTACCTTTCATAGCCTGGGTTTGAAAATTATTGCCCAAGTCGAAGGGGAAAAACCTTGTTTGTCGCCCTGGGTGAATGATGAAAAAGCCAAGGACCAGTGGGTACAGGAAACCCTGGAGACGCTGATTGAAGAGCCCGCTTATCGGGCGCAATTATTTGAGTATTTCAGTCATTACTATTATGTGCAAAAAAGCCCTTTTGATTTTACCAGCGAAGGTGAATATTTTGCCTACCTAACCGACAATGATATTCGCAGCCTTAAAGCCGAGCGGGTGAAGAGTTTTGGCGAGTTGTATATTGCCAACTGGCTGTTTGAACACGGTATTGAATATTGTTATGAGGCCAGGTACGAACACGATGTGGTCAGTGTGGATTTTCGCCCATACCAGCCGGATTTTTACCTGTGGGAATACGGGGTATATATTGAGTATTACGGTATCGACGAAGGGGGAAATACCGCCCCTTACATTGATAACCAAGCCTACCAGGCGACTATGAAATGGACGCGTCAGTTACATCATCAGCGCGGTACCAGCTGTATTGAACTGTTTTATTTTCAGCATAAGAGCGGGGTATTACTACCAGAGCTTGAGCGTTTGCTACAGAATTTTGCTGTGGTGTATTCCCCTTTACCCGATGAAGCGATACTTGCCACCTTGCAGGAGCTAAATAGAGTCACTGAGCTGGCAACGCTGTTTAGCCAGTTAATTAGCCTGTATAAAGCTGCGTGTCTGGATAAACAAGGCCTGGAGCAGATGTTTGACGATGCCGCTGATAGCCAGCAGGCGCGCATGGCTTTTACCTTGCTCAGCCCGGTATACGCAAAATACGAACAGCACCTGGCCGGGCGCAGGGAGATTGATTTTGAAGATATGATCACCCGGGCGCTGGCGTATGTACAACAGGGGCAGTTTGTCGCGCCCTGGCGTTATATTATGGTGGATGAGTTCCAGGATATTTCAGAGCCCAGGGCTCGTTTAGTGCGAGCGCTAGGGGATAACACCAGCCAGGGGGCAAGCAACCCTGCCTCTATTTTTTGTGTGGGAGATGACTGGCAGGCAATTTATCGCTTTAGCGGTGCAGATGTCAGTTTAACGACTGACTTTGCGGCGTATTTTGGCGCCACAACAACAAATTTTTTAGACCTCACCTTCCGGTTTAATAACCGTATCGGTGAGGTGGCCACCGCGTTTGTAAGGCAAAATCCGAGGCAGCTGGCAAAAGATATTCACTCAATGGTACAGGTTGAAACGCCAGCGATATCCATTTTACGCCGCGCGGAGCACCAGGGCGCGACGGCGCAAGAGCCAAGCGTGGATGCCCTCAACCAGGCACTAGCTGCCATTGCCCAGCGCGGTAAAGGTAAGGTTAACGCTGGTGGCAGTAACAACTTAGGTCAAACCATCACTGAAACCAGCGCTGGGCCGGTAAGCGTATTTATGCTGGCTCGCTTTGGTTTTACGTTACCCAATTCCGCCAGATTACGGGCGCTTAATGCTCACTATATAAATTTACACATTGAAGCGATGACATTTCACGGGGCCAAGGGTAAAGAGGCGGATTATGTGGTGATCATGGGCATGACTGGCGGCAAACACGGTTTTCCGTCCAGCAAGATCACACCGCCGCTGCTCGATGGCCTGTTACCCAAAGCAGAAGCATTTCCCTTTGGGGAAGAGCGTCGTTTATTTTATGTGGCTTTAACCCGCGCCAGGCACAGGGTCTATGTGCTGGCCGATATGACCAATGTTAGCCCATTTGTGGTGGAGCTTATTGAGCAGCCCTTTGGGGTGGAGCTGGATGAATTTGCCACCTCATTAGTGCAGCGGGTATTTGCCGATATACACTGCGCTGTGTGCAAAACGGGCACCCTTAAAGCCAAGCATGGCAAGTTTGGGGTTTTTTATGCCTGCTCGCACTTTCCCCTTTGTGATAATAGCGAAAAGGGTTGCCAGCGGTGCCATAATCCCACCACAGGTGATCGTATTGTCGGTTTTAAGGTGTGTCTGGATGAAGCCTGTGGCCATATAGCGCCGGTTTGTAGTCAGTGCGGTGGTGATATGGCATTAAGACAAGGTGCCAGGGGATCATTTTGGGGCTGTCTAAATTATCGTGGCAAAGAAAAGCCCAGTTGTAAGCATACGGTTGAGGAGTCGGCGCTGCATTTACCCCGGTGAAGGTTTGTCTAATACCCGCTGATGGCTTTTTTAGTACTCGCTGGTGGCTATTTTAGTAGTGGCTAATGGTATTGTCAGGCAAAAAAACGTTGTAACCCAGAGGTTATTCTGTGCTTGTTTATGTAGATGTCAGGCAATGGCTCATCGTTACTGCGATGGATTTACACAGAGCCGCCGTACTTGGAAATTGAAACCAGACTAAATTAAATTTATCAAGAATGGCCGAGAAAACCCCGTGATCAGAGCGAAGCGATGTTGCGGGGTAATTCACATGTAATCTAGTTTAGTTATGTGGCGCGTCATATGGGTTTATTAACCCATACCAAGCCAATTATTTATTTAAAGGCTAATGCGGCCAAAATAGCCGCGCAGCTTAAACAAGACGGTGAACATTATGTGATCAGGTAAAATGGTGAGCCTGCCATGGTGCAATCAGTAAAGTAATACGAGCAAACCCAAGAAACACTCGCCATGTTGAAAATGCTAGCATAAAGTGAGTGTGATATTGATTTAGGCAAAACAATTGCGGCACATGAAGCCTTGGCGTTAAGTAGAAAGCGCCGCAGCTAGTGAAGTGATATCAAGTAGAATTAGCGCAGTCGGCGTTAATGGATCTAAAACAAATTAGCGATTTTTACCTGCAAGTCGCAAAGCCGCCATTAGCTGAAAAACACATTACTATTATTGAGGAAGCTATTTCGCATTTAACTAAAATACCTGAACGGGGTAGTGACGTTACTGACTGAAGAAACAGGCCGTATATAGCAACAATATTTAGTCGAACTTTGGCGAATTATTTATCGAATACAAAACAGTAAAGTATTTATCGTGATGATCCTTCATCAACGGAAAGTATGCAAAAGGCACAAAAAAACAGATTGTTACGATAAATCCGTCAGCTTCTTAATAGGGGACGTTAATGGGCCTGTTTTCAACATGATTTTTTTTGCTGTTTATATATTGCCATTGTGAGATTTTACCGCTAAATGGACTGGCAACCCAGTGTGTACCACTACAACAAAGGCACAAGCGCCCTAGTTGTAGTAATAGCTGGTAAGCCAGGTACTGTTGGTATTATTGAGCCTGCTCAGTCACTGTCAGGGTAGGGCTGGCGACATTGCGGGCATTCAACTCAAATACCAGATGGGCGCTGTTTTGCACATTAATATGCATATTATCCCCAGAGCCCGGGTACAGGATCACGGCAGAGCTAAGTTGTATATCAGTATTGGCGCCCAGATCCAGACCGCCGCCAGTGCCCCAATCCTGATCGGCAATCTTGAAGTTGTAGCCGCCGGCCTCAATGTTAAATACCCCGCGGTAAATGCCATTACCTTCATAGGTTAAAGGTGAAGTGGTACCCCAGCTGTTCATGTCACCCCTTAATAAAGGCACATGAATGCCATAAGGCGGGGGAATGGCATTAGGATCATCGGGGGTGATGGTTAGCGTGGGGTTAGTGTTATTGCTGGCATCGAGTACAAACCTATAGTTACCATCAGCAATTAAGCTCAAGTTTAGATTATTGGCTCCGTTAGTCAGGGTTGCCGGGGAGCCCACGGGCATGGTGAATTCTCCGCCCAGGTTGACGGCAGCAAAATTCTGATCGGCAATTTTAAACTGATAATCACCTTGTAACAGGGTGGCATCCACAGCGTACCTGTCGTGACCCTGGTAGCTAAAGGGTAACGATGTATTCCAGGTATTAAAGTCCCCCCGTAAGTAGACAGGTTGCTCGCCATAAGAGGGTAGAGCCGATAATCCGTAACCTTGTGCGCCATTTTGTGGTTTAACAAACACCGCCGTGGTTAACGGCGGTACGGTAAAGATACCGTTGCTAAATGTCGCTGTTTGTACTGTCCCGTCAGCTGATTGTTGCTGGCTTTGATGGAGCACAAAAGCTCTGGCGTTATTCACGTTAACCGATTGGGCTAAGGCACTGCCATTGATGATCACGACTATTGCGTCGTTGTTGGCGTCTAAATTGGCCAGGCCGATACCATCGTCAAGACTCATCACGATCAGCCCCTGGGTTTGCTGGCTGCCGGTATTATGAAATTTAATCCGCTGGGCGATATCTTCGGCGCTGTTTAAGTGGAATAGCTTGCTTGTGGTACGAATGTACAGAAATTCTTTAAACAATGCAGCTGAGCGCTGAACGTCCGTGGTGCTAAATTCAGTATTAGGGTTAGCGCTAATTGGGCTTATGCTCCCCCAATTGTTTTGGTTATCCTGAGCCATCGGTAAACCAATATTCCAGTTGTTGCTGGTTTGGGTGAAATCAACCCGGTTAAACCAGTCGCCGGCATCATAGGTATTTCGGTCCATGGATTTGGAGCGAATCAACTCTGAGCCCATTTGTAAGAAGGGAATTCCCTGGCTTAATAAGGGTATAGACAGGGCCACGTTGTGAATACGTACGCGGTCTTGTATCCCTAAATTGCCGGGCAACGCGTATTGCAGTTTGTCCCACAAGGTTTCGTTGTCGTGTTTGGATATGTAGTTAATGGTATCCCCAGGATCATCGCTGTAACCCGCAGGCTGACCATTCCATTGGTAATCGTAGGTTAATATATAAGCATCGCTGGCGGCTACAAACTCATAGCTGCCCACATTGCCTACCAGGCCAACGCGGATTACGTCTTGCTGGTTAATGCTGCCGCCGGTAAAGATAGCGCCACTGCGCACCGCATCACGCTGGCGATCAGAATAGGTGCCTATTTCACTGCCCGCCATGTTCAGCTGTGACGCTTGCTCAAAACGACGGTTATTTGCCACCTCACCAAAGTTCCAGCCTTCACCGTAAAAGTAGGTGTCGGCATCTACGCTACGCACGGCTTCCCGAGCTTCTATAATAGCCTGTTTGGGAATATGGCCCATCAAATCAAAACGAAAGCCATCAAAACCGAAATGCTCGGCAAAGCTGACCAATGAATCATTCATCAATTTAGCCATCATTTTGTGTTCGGTGGCGGTATTTTCACAACAGGTGGAGTTTTCAATCTGGCCACTGGTTTCATTTAAGCGGTGATAGTAGCCGGGCACCACTTTATCCAATACTGAGTTGTCGTACAGGCCTGATGAAGCAGCGTGGTTATACACGACATCTAAGACCACGCGCAGGCCGATTTGATGTAAGGACTGGTTCATAGCGCGCATTTCCACAATACGAGTAATACCATCTGGATCCGTTGCGTAACTGCCCTCAGGGGCGGCAAAATGCTGGGGATCATAACCCCAGTTAAACCCGTCCATGGCGCGCATAGACTCAACCAGTGCCTGGGCATCTGTGGTAGCCGGATCGTAACTTTGCAGTACTTGTAACAATGTTAACTGGGCATTTTGTATCCCGCACACTGGGGCTGCACTATTGAGCTGGCATAACTTGGCAACGGTATCGGTTATGTCCACCCGCTGGCTGTTATCTTCTTCGATTGAGGCGATATCGTTGGCCGGTAATACCTGAAAGTGGGTTAATCCTGCGCTCTGTAAACTTTGTAAATGCTGCATGGGCACAGAGTTTCGCTCGGTAAAGGCCATATATTTGCCGCGATGGGCCGCACGGGTGCTTTGATCGACAATGCTGAAGTCGCGAATATGCCCTTCGTAGATCACCGCATCTTCAGGGGCGGTGATAGTTGGTACGGTATGTGTGTCCCAATTTGCGGGTTTTAGGTCGCTATCTCCCAGATTGACAAATTGGCTGTAACGGCCGTTAGTGGCCAGGCTGACCGAGTATGGATCGGTAGTGGTTAATTGTTCCACCTGCTCAGTGAGCGGATGGTACACAGTGACATCATAACGATAAAACTGGCGATCAAGATCTGCTTTGGCGCCAGTGAAAAACCAAACGCCGCTGGTGGCGTTGAAGCTCATAGCGTGGCTGGCAACGGCTTGTTTGTCGCTGTTAAATACCGTGATTTGTACCGCCTGGGCAGTGGGTGCCCAAACGGCGGCGGTGACGGTGTCATCGCGGTAAGTTACCCCCAACCTGGCTTCATTGGCATCATTGGCGGCGCGGGTATATAAGCTATCTAATAACCTGGGGAGTTGCACACGGGTGGCTTCTACAAGCTCGCCTTGGGCATCGAGTGCCACAGCCAGTAATGGCTGTTTGGCCCATTGTTTTGCCTGCTCAACGCCGAGGTTCATAGTAAACGCACTGAAGCCATTAAGTTGCGGGTCTTGTGCATATATAGCTGGGTCGACAATGGCCATGGTCAAGGGCACAAAACTGGCATCGGTCAAGCTTTCAGTCGTAATATTGGATAAACGGGTCTCGCCAGAGGTGTATAAACGATATTCAGCGGCGTTGCCCGTCAGCCATACCAGGGTATTGGCATTGATCCAGTGTGCTTTGGCGCCATCAATATTAAAGGGGCGAGCGGTAAGCGGTTCGTACCAAATCTCCGAGTAACCATCAAAAGTAAAGGCTTGCTGGCCATTGGCCGGTTCGAAGCGACTGTTATCATTGCCCAGGGCTTTGTTGTCGCCATTGTGCACAATAAAGTTATAACAAGATGCGCCCGGGGTAAGGGTTAAAATATAATAGGCGCCGTAATCGGGGTGTACACCATCAGCGGGGTAGGGATTGTCCCAATTGGCAAAATGGCTATCGTTACGGGTAGGCGCGCCATAGTCACCGCAGCCTTCACCGTTAAATATATGCAAACCCCAGCCCTGGTAGTTTGCGTCCTGGCGTTTATAAAATAAGGCGATCTGATTGTCAGCTAACTGCAAACCAGTACCAGGAGTGGGATCGGTCTGTAAGCGCATTTGCATGGATAACGGTGCGCGGGTCAAGCCTAACTGAACGGTGAACTTATATGCTGCACCCGGAGCAAGTTCGCTGGTTTGTAGCGTAACAAAGGGCAGGTCGTTATCCACACCCTGGTTATTCATAATTTTGTGACTGGTGGAATCAAACAACACCCGCATAGGCGCACTGATAGCACTCCCTGTGTTGGTGAGGGTGACGATAACACTGTACTGTCGATTAACCCGATCAAAAACTGGCCGCGGTGAGTAGTTAAAATCTGTGCTGTCGGCATTGTGCCACGCCGCATTGGCGCAAGGTGCCAATAGCAGCATCAGCAGTAAATTTATGTTGGTAAATAATTTCATATTAGTGAGTCCCCCTCGGGTTGTTTGCGCCGGGTATACAGGGCTGCCCCGCCAAGCAGTAACAATGCAGCCATAGGTGGGCCAGGCACATCGGTAGGGAGAGACGTCAGTGCTACATTGTCGATTAACAAAGTTGAAGAAAACGAGTCGGATGTGTATCCACCTTCCAGGTTAAAATCCAAAAACCAGCCTGGTTGATTGTTAAAGCGGTTATCGAGCATCACAAAGAAGGTGCCTGCACCATAGGTAGTAGTAGGGGCTATTAAAAATCCCGGGGTGGCATCAGCACCGGTCATAGTGCCCGTGCTATCGGTAACGTTAACAAAGAACTGATCGGCTGTATTAGAGCCATCATCAAAACCAGCAAAATCCCAGTCAAAACTGAGCCACAATTGCGTATTGGCAGCCGTACTTAAATCAAGCTGTGTTGACAAGGTATTGGCATAAAATGCGCTTGCGCCATTGAGATCATCAATATTGACTTTAGCCTGACAGTCACCGCCATTATTGACTATCGTAAAATCGTCACCGGAGGCGGTATTGCTCACTCCATCGGTATATCTGTCCCAACCATTAAAATCACAACGTTGAAAATCTCCGTTGGTAACCAGTGTGGCCTGGGTGCCAGAGGCGATCAGTAAACATAATAAAGTCAATATTTTGGGTGTGGTTTTCACGATTAAAGCCTTTTTATTTAAATGGTAGATACACTTTCGAAACGTATTTTTGACAAGTTGTTTACATTAAACCTTAATTGAAAAATATTAAATCGACCATTTATTTTCCCTTTGAAAGACATGAATACGTATGTAATTAAAAGGTGGGGATCACTTAAGGACAGTCGCCTCTTTAAGTAACACAGGGAATTAAATGGGTATTTAAGCAATTGGGTAAAGATAGAACGGAGTCATGAATACTCCCCGAAGCACAAGCTGTATTCGGTTTAAACGAAAAACGGATTAATTAAGGCAATATGTGCAGACGTAAAAATCGATGGTAAATATCATCCGGCTAGGTTGTGGCTGGGGAGCAGGGGACTAAACAGCCAGCCCGGCAAACCCGTTGCCGTCAAGTTGCAATGAAGCCTGACAAATGTGACCTTTATCAGGCTTGCACCTGGGATGGGGGACCAGGTAATTAAAATCACTGACGAGCAAACAATAGTGACTTAGTTTTGGCCTGCGTAGTCAGACACTTCAAAGGTGATGGCAACGCTAGCATTGTCCTTCGTTATAAACTCGAGGCCTAAATTTGCTCGGGAGCCGTACGTCCAGCCTTGATAACCATTTTCAAAATTATTGAGGTTAATCTTAACAACCCCGACAGCTAAACTTGCAAAGGGAGTGATATTATTACCAAACAGATTGTGTCTCTTGATTATTGTGGTTGTCCAAATACCACTATTGATCAAGCTGTCGTTCGGTGGGTCAACGTGGTCAAGAGCATCGAATTGTGTATCTGCGAAGGCATGACTAACTGAAAATTGTTGATCATATGACCAATCTTTATCTATTGCATCGCTACCACCCCTACCCAGACTCAATTCAGAGGAATCGAATTTTGAAATTCCTTACCACCAGGCTTGGCTAGCATGTCAGAACCACCCAGCCCGAAAGCAATAAAATAATAAGGCTCAGACTCGTTAGCAAATGTCATCGTTGAAAGTAGCCCTAATGCAGATAGAACCAATACGGATTTTATGTTTTTTTCTTTTTAATTTAAGCCTTAATCCCTGCTATATCCTTAAGTAATATCACAAAAATCCGGTGTAAAACGCAGAATAGTTTTCTTATTTCTAAATACCCACAGGCAATTATTGGTGCTGGGGGCATACCCAAGCTTACACCACTATAGCTTGTGCAATTTACGGTTATTAAAATCACCGTAAATAATTAGCATGGGTGTCTTGATAATACTCTTAATCGTTGAAAGTAGCCCTAATGCAGATAGAACCAATACGGATTTTATGTTTTTTTCTTTTTAATTTAAGCCTTAATCCCTGCTATATCCTTAAGTAATATCACAAAAATCCGGTGTAAAACGCAGAATAGTTTTCTTATTTCTAAATACCCACAGGCAATTATTGGTGCTGGGGGCATACCCAAGCTTACACCACTATAGCTCGTGCAATTTACGGTTATTAAAATCACCGTAAATAATTAGCATGGGTGTCTTGATAATACTCAAATTATCCCTGCCTATTGGAAAAGATCGTCTTTGACTACCATGCTACAAGTTGTTTATGCGGAAGGCTTTGAGTACTTAATTGGCTAAATACATGGTGCACACAGATCGCACAATGCGCGTCATTGGCAGCATATTGAATCTGCTGATTGGTCAGTGGATAAGCGGCCCAGTTAGATTTTTGAGCTCCCTTTCCCAGACGTAATTTAAGCACCATAGCGACAGCAGCCCGGGCGCCAAGGGTGTTTTTTTCTTTATAAAAAAGCTTTAATTTAACCGCTAAATCCTGGGTATTAACCATATCTATATCCAGCTTAGTACGCAGTTCTTTTTTATCCCCACTGATACCAAATCCAAATTTTATAATATTTTGGTTACTCAATATCGACCTAGCTGCACAGACAGCGGCAGGAAATCGAGTTGGAAATAGAAAGGCCTTCGATTTTGTTGCCAGCTGGATGAGTGTCGGGCCAGGGCTAAACTCGCCTTTACGAAAAATAGGCTTGCTTTCAGTATCGAAACCAAGACAAAGCTCATGCTTTAACTCATCTAATGCATTTGCTGCATCTCGTTCATTTTGAACGATATTGATATGTACAAGAGTTAGGCCCTGATACAAAGGTAATTTTGTTATCTGTTCTTTAGTCGGACGTTTCATGTTCTATTTACTTGAATTTCCTAATAAAGGTAATATTACCTTTATTAGGAAATTTAATGTGTATTTTAATTTTGCTGCTTTTTTATCGGTAATTTAAACGTGTAAATACCGAGGGTAACCTATTGCTAAACTTGGTTAGGATCATCCAATCGCATGTCGGCGAAGGCATGTCTACCTAAAAATTGTTGAGCATATGACCAGTCTTGCTCTACAACATAGCTAACATCCGTACCTGGGCTCAATTCACATGAAATAGAACTTTGAAATTCCATATCACCAGGCTTTGCTAGCATGTTAGAACCACCCATTCACAGACCAATAAAATAATAAGGCTCAGTCTGGTTAGCAAATGATGTCGATGGTAGTAACCCTGATACGGATAAAACCAATATGAGTTTCATATTCTTGCCCTTTAATATAAGCATTACCTGCAATCCCATTAGGTAATATTACAACTTGGTGTTTAACATCACAGCACAATTTTCTTATGTTTACCTAACGATAAGGACACTATTGGCAGTATGGGCATTCATGGTCTTACGCCACTATAGCTGTGTATTTTTTGGTTGTTAAATCAACCCTAAAGTAAGCCTGGATTTGCTGTCTTATGTTAGCTTTACCGCAGTCACTTGAACTGGAAATTTCTCTGGGAAATTAATATTTTAAATTTTTCTACGAAACAGATTGACCTTACCATGATGGGAAGCTTTACCTTGATGCGAAAGTTTACAGATCACAGCAGCAAAGAGGTTTATGAATACCACTATACAACTTAAAATTGATGGCTTGTCCTGTGCGTCATGTGTAGGTCGTGTTGAAAAGGCCTTAAACAAAGTTGCAGGGGTGGCAACGGCCAGCGTTAATCTGGCTACCGAAACGGCAACGATTGAAAGTACTGCCAGTAATAGTGAACTGATTAATGCTGTCATCGAGGCGGGTTATCAGGTGCCAGTAAAGGCGATGCAATTTGGTGTTGATGGCATGAGCTGCGCATCTTGTGTAAGCCGTATCGAAAAGGCACTTTATAAGGTGGCAGGTGTGGTCAGTGCATCAGTTAATTTAGCCAGCGAATTGGTGCAGGTAAAGACCTTACCCTCTGTCACACCACAGGAACTTGAGCAAGCTGTAACACAAGCAGGTTATACCTTAGTAGCTAAGGGAGCGGGTAATACTGCAGACACCGAGGCTGAAAAGCTTGCTTTTTACCATCAACCCTGGTGGCCCGTTTTGGGCGCAAGCCTGCTGACCTTGCCATTGATTTTGCCCATGGTGAGCTTGTTATTTGCACAGCAGTGGATGTTACCGCCGTTGTGGCAATGGCTGCTGGCTACGCCGGTGCAATTTTATTTTGGTGCACGTTTTTATCGTGCGGGATGGGGAGCGTTAAAAGCTGGTACGGGCAATATGGACTTACTGGTGTCAATTGGTACCAGTGCAGCCTACGGGCTGTCTTTGTATTTATGGTTCAGTTTTACCGGCCCTGATGGCATGCCACACTTGTATTTTGAAAGCGCTAGCGCAGTAGTGACTCTGGTACTGCTGGGTAAGTATCTGGAACAAAAGGCAAAACGGCGCACAACGGATGCGTTGCGAGCGCTTGAAAGCCTAAAACCTGTTGAGGCAACCGTGAAGGGCCTTGGCGAATGGCAAAAAGTGCCTGCATCCTCTGTGTTATCTGGCGAAACTGTCAGGGTGATCCCCGGTGAACGGGTGCCTGTTGATGGTGAAATACTGCTGGGACAGAGTCACCTCGATGAAGCGCTTATTAGTGGTGAATCGTTACCGGTTAGTAAAAAAGTGGGGGATAAGGTCACGGGTGGCTCGCTTAACCTGGACGGCATGCTGGAAATTAGTGCCACCAGTGTGGGTAAAGAGTCGACCTTGTCTAAAATTATTGAAATGGTTGAACAAGCCCAAGGAGCAAAAGCTCCCGTGCAGGCCATAGTGGATAAAGTCAGTAGTATTTTTATTCCGGTGGTATTACTGGTCGCACTGGGGACCTTGTTGGTGATGGGGTTGGTTATGGGAGACTGGACCACGGGGATCCTCAATGCTGTGGCGGTGCTGGTGATTGCCTGTCCGTGCGCACTTGGTCTGGCCACACCGGCTGCCATTATGGCAGGAACGGGCACAGCTGCTCGCCTGGGTGTGCTGGTTAAAGATGCGGTGGCGTTGGAGCAGGCAAAAAACATTGATTTAGTGGTATTTGATAAAACGGGTACGCTCACTGAGGGTAAACCTGTTTTAAGTAAAATGACGGCCATTAACGCCAATGAAGAAGAAATATTGCAGTTAGCCTATTGCTTACAAAAAAACAGTGAACACCCTTTAGCTAAGGCTGTGGTAGCAAAAGCACTGGCACAAGATACCCAACCTTTGACCGTAGAGGAATATCAAGTGGTCGCTGGTCAGGGTGTTAAAGGGGTGGTAGGTGAAAAACGATTAGTAATGGGCAGCAGTTATTGGATGCAACAATTAGGTATAAGCCTGCCAACAGATCAAATTGCCATACCAGGGGCTTCTGTCTCCTGGCTGGCAAGCCAGCACGAAGACAAAACTGAATTAATGGGCCTGTTTTGTTTTAATGATGCGTTAAAGCCTGATGCCATAAGTGCGGTGAAGGTATTGCAGCAACAAGGCATTAAGGTTGCTATGCTGACCGGTGATAATACTGCCAGTGCTACAGCAGTGGCTAGGCAACTGCATCTGGATGATTTTAAAGCCCAGGTGCTACCCCAGGATAAGGCTAAATATATTTTGGAATATCAGCGCCTGGGCCATCAAGTCGCTATGGTTGGCGATGGTATTAATGATGCACCTGCGTTGGCACAAGCAGATTTGGGTATGGCGATGGCATCGGGTACCGATGTGGCGGTTAGCGCAGCTTCTATTACCCTTATGCGTAGTGAGCCAAGTCTGGTGCCAACTGCATTGGTTATTGCCCGGTTAACTTACCGTAAAATAAAGCAAAACTTGTTCTGGGCATTTATCTTTAATGTAGTGGGTATTCCGCTGGCAGCTTTGGGGTATCTTGACCCGATTATTGCGGGTGGCGCTATGGCGTGCAGTAGTTTATTGGTGATCAGTAACGCATTATTATTGCAGCGCTGGAAATTTGAGGATAAATAATATGGATGAACTTGTGACAATTGGTGAGGCCGCTAGATTAACGGGGGTGACAGCCAAAATGATCAGGCACTATGAAAAAATAGAGGTGTTGAAAAAAGCCAGTCGTACCGATTCGGGGTATCGACTTTATAATCAAGGGCAAATACAACAACTGGGGTTTATTCGTCAGGCCAGAACGCTCGGGTTTTCCATGGTGGAAATTCAGTCTTTGCTTAAATTTTGGTTGGATACTGACCGTGAAAGTCGTAACGTAAAACAACTGGCCTTGGTACATTTATCCGATATTGATAGCAAAATTGCTGAGCTTGAGAAGATGCGGGGGGTACTACAACAACTTGCTGACCAATGCGATGGTAATGATAATCCGGCCTGTGCGATTTTAGATGGTTTGGCGCAATTACCGGTAGCATAAACCGGGCTAAATGGGCTAATTTGCTGTCACTGGTTGCAAATTTGATCCATCACCCAGTTGGTGCGCGCAGCGGTGTGGCCGTTAGAAGGACAATGTCCTGTGCCAAGCAGTTCATCCACTATGGCGTGGATCAGGGGTTGCTGAATATGTTGAGGTAAGACAACGTTAAAACGCTGTAGGCCCTTGTCCTCGGTTTGTAGCACAACATCTCCTGAGCCAAAGGTGGCGTACTGAATGCGCCCCTTACTACCGATGATCTCGGTAATATCGCATTGGGCACAAGGGGCACTGTTAAAACACCAACTGCCTGTTCCCATCACTCCCGATGCAAATTCAAAGCTGGCCGTTACCATGTCCGGGGCGGCATATAGCTCCCCCTGGTTACGGGTGATCCCTTTGGCTTGTTTGATGGGGCCAAAGACATGATCGAGAAAATCCAGCTGGTGGGACGCCAAATCATGAAAATAGCCGCCTCCGGATATCTGCGGATCGACCCGCCAGTTGTTATCCATGTTCGCCACCAGAGGTGGTTTGGCTGATTGGTTCATGTGGATACTAAGGTGGCGTACTTCGCCTATGATGCCATTTTCTATGAGCGTTTTTATTTTTATAAAATGGGGTAGGGTGCGCCGGTAGTAGGCGACATATAAAGGCACGCCTGCTTGTTCGCAGGCCGCTATCATGGCCAAACATTCACCGTGGTTGCGAGCCATGGGTTTTTCGACGTATACCGCTTTACCTGCTGCAGCGGCTTTGAGGGTCATTGGCAGGTGTGCGTGAGGAGGAGTGGCGATATAGATAGCGTTTATATCTGGGTCAGCAATGAGGGCATCGGCATCGTCATACCATTTAGGCACGTTATGTCGCTTGGCATAATCTCTGGCCAGTTCGCCATTACGGCGCATAACAGCCACCAGTGAACTGTTTGGTATCAGCTGCATCGCCGGGGCACTTTTAATCTCGCAAACATTACCCACCCCAATAATGCCCCAGTTTATTTGTGTAGCGTAATTTTTTTGCATTTGTGACCCTATGGATTGATAAGCCTTAAAGGCAGGTTCAGAGTGACTATAACGTTTCTATTTTGGCTAACATCTGACTGAACTCGGCCAGCTCCACTTCCAGGTACTCTCCGCCGTCACGCCATTCAACGCCTATCAGCACATTGTCTTGGGCCAAGTCTTCTACCCAGAATTCTAACCAGTCAGCCAGGCTAATTGCCATAGGCACATAATCTTGCCATTCGTCTACACAATGGCTTTTTGCCAATTCGATGCTTGACCAAACAGGCATCACGTCGGCGTTTTCAAAATTAATTGAATCGAGGATCACCCAACCTTCACTGGCTTGGTCTTGTAGGGCCCATAGTGTTTGGGTGCTTTTTATTTGGGCCATAAAATCGGCTGGAGGTATGATGGTATCTGTCATATTGAATGTTAATCCTGTCTGAATTTGCGGCTAATCATACGGAGTAAGTCAGGTAGGGACAACGGTAAACTTATCTTTGTCTTGCCTCCTGGACGAGGTGCATAAGCACCGTGTTTGTGATTATCCTTATGCCGGGTATTCTGTTAAATTAAAAAAAAACACCTAAGAGCATAAAAATAATAATGGAAATACTGCATATAACCGCTCAACCCTGGTATTTATTGCTACTGGCCCTGGGGGCCGTATTGGCGCTGTTAGGGTTAATTGTCAAATTGCGCCTGCATGCTTTTATTGCCTTGTGTGTGGTCAGTTTATTAACAGCCTTGTTCGCCGGGATCCCTGTGGCGAAGGTCGTACCTACCCTGATGGCCAGCTTTGGTGGCACGCTGGCTTCTGTAGCCCTGCTAGTGGGGTTAGGGGCCATGATAGGTAAACTGCTGGAGGTGACGGGCGGGGCACAGGTACTGGCTGACAATCTGGTCAATCGTTTTGGCGCGGATAAAGCGCCCCTGGCACTGGGTGTAGCTTCTTTATGTTTTGGTTTTCCGATATTTTTTGATGCCGGTTTGATTGTGATGATGCCAATTATCTTTAGTGTGGCAAGACGTTTTAGCGGTTCGGTATTAACCTATGCCTTACCCGCTGCAGGTGCGTTTGCGGTGATGCATGCTTTTGTCCCTCCTCATCCTGGACCCGTAGCCGCGGCGGATTTTTTAGGGGCCGATATTGGTTTGTTGCTGCTGGTGGGCTTGTTTATAGCTTTACCAACCTGGTATCTGGGCGCCTATTTATACAGCCAATATGCCGGTAAACGTTTTTTTATCCCATTAGATTCGGTATTTTTTACGGACAGTAGTCAGGACAGTCATAAGAGCCATGACGGACATACCGCGCCGAGTTTTGCCAGCGTAATCGCTATTTTATTGTTACCGGTTGTGCTGATTTTTATGGATACGGGGGTAAATACCTTGCTTATTGCCGGCGTGATCGCCGGGGATAATACGGTGGTAGATACCCTAAGGTTACTGGGTAAAACGCCTGTGGCGCTGTTGATCACCTTGCTGTTAAGCATAGTGATATTTAGCCGCCGCTACGGGATGGCTAAAATACAACAATGGTGTGGTGATTCACTGGCACCCATTTGTGGGGTGATTTTAGTTACAGGCGCGGGAGGCATGTTTGGCGGTGTATTACGGGCCAGTGGTATAGGCGATGCCCTTGCTGGTTTATTAGCCGATACCGGTATGCCGTTAATAGTGGCCGGGTTTATTATTTCTGCCTGTTTGCGGGTTGCACAGGGCTCAGCAACCGTGGCGTTAACCACCACTGCCGCCCTGATGGCGCCTATGGTTGCTCTTAGTACAGGTTTATCAGCCATAGATTTATGTTGTGTGGTGATTGCCATTGCTGGCGGCGCGACTGTACTGTCGCATTTTAACGATTCAGGCTTCTGGCTGGTCAGCCGTTTATTAAATATGGATGAAAAAACCACCTTACGCACCTGGACGGTAATGGAAACCTTGTTAGGCACTATCGCCTTTGTTTTGGCCTTGGTGTTAAGTATGATTTTTTAAGCTGTTATCAAAGGTGACAACATGTCTGGAGGTCTTTAGCACCATATTTTATACCCAAAACATGATATTTTCCTTTGGTTAAATGTTCCAAGTAGCTAATAAAGGCACGAATTTTAGCTACTTGGAGATAGACTTAAACGGAGCAGGCGTTTATTCTTCTTATACTCTTTAACGTTATATTATTGTTGAATTTTAAATTTTTGTTATAAGTTTTTTATTACGTTTATAGAGGTAGGGCAATGGATTCAATTCTTCTGATTATTTTTATTTCTCTGGCCATAGCCAGCGTGCTCAATATTGTGTTTAACAAGTTGTCGATTTCACACATCATCGGTTACATCATTACCGGCACTATCATCAGTAATCTGTTTAACTTTAACGGCAGCGAAAACCCCGAATCCCTAGCGCTTATCGGTGAATTTGGCATAGTGTTTTTGATGTTCACCATAGGCCTGGAGCTGTCGTTCAGTAAGCTTAAGCGTATGAAAGAGGTCGTGTTTGTTAACGGTATGTTGCAGGTTACGCTCAGTGCACTGGTGATTTTTTTGCTAGCCCGCTATGTGTTTTCCCTTGAGACCACCGCGTCTGTGGTCATCGCTCTGGGCTTTAGTTTATCGTCGACGGCTATTGTTTTAAGTTATCTAAAAAAATCCAAAGACATTCATACTCCTTACGGTAATAAAACGGTCGCTATTCTGATATTTCAGGATTTGGCGGTGATCCCCATCTTGTTATTGATTAGCTTTATGGCCAACAATGAACTGTCACTGACCGATGTGCTGTTAAAAACATTACTCTCAGCCACTCTGGTTATCGTTTTTATGTTTACTTTGGGCAAAAAACTGATTGAGTGGTTATTGCATTTTTCTAACAATGCCAAGCTCGAAGAGCTGTTTTTAGGCTCGGTGTTGAGTATCGTTATAGGGGCATCCTTGCTGGCCCATGAAATGGGTTTTACCTATTCCCTGGGTGCGTTTATCGCCGGAATGATCATCGCGGAAACCAAGTTTCATGTGAAAGTGGAAGCGGATATTGCCTCCTATAAAGATATATTGCTGGGGGCGTTTTTCTTTTCTATTGGTAGCAACATCGACATTGGTTATTTTTATGACCAGTTCTTTTTGGTACTCGGGGTATTAGTGTTTACCATGGTGATTAAGGCATTGCTTATCTATGGCTTGATCCGTCGTAAATCTAACAAGAGTGATGGGATTAAAACAGCCATTTCTCTATGTCAGATCGGTGAATTTTCTTTTGCGATATTTTCTCTGGCTATTAGTCAGAATATTTTATCGGATGAATTGGGCAGTTTCCTTATTTTAGTGACTGTGCTGTCGATGATAGTTACGCCCTTTATGGTCAACAATATTTATAAACTGGCATCCTATTTTGTGGTGGAGTTTTTTGAAGCGGATAAAATCAGCCCCATCGATGCCAGTCAACACACAGTAATATGTGGTTTTGCTATGGTCGGGCGTATAGTCGCCAAGGAATTAACGAAAAACGGTGCTAATTTTGTGATCATCTCTGATAATTTACAGCATGTTCTAATGGCCAGGGAGCGTGGTTACATGGCGTACTTTGGCCATTTGGATAAACGCTCGGTGCTTGAATCCCTAAAAATTGAAAAGTCAGCTAGCGTAATCATTACGGTAAACACTCTATCCAGCAAGAAGATCATTTGTCAGGCGGTTCTGGAGTATTATCCCGGTGCTAAAGTGGTGGTTAAAATTAATAGCCGGGAAGAAAAAGTAGCTTTAAAAGGCTTGTCAATTAATTCATTCGTTCATGCCCGGCAAGAAACCGCAAAATTATTGGTAAAAAAGAGCATGGCAAGACCCCTTAAACCTTTACTTGAAACGGATCATAAAGTTGATGAGGCTGGGGTAAGTTCGCCTAGCAAAACAAAATCGTAATTTTACAATAAGGGTAAGTATATTTTTTAACTGCGCTGCATTTATCTCGCTTTATGAAAATAAAATCGTTACCATGAAAGTGTTATTTTTAACCGTAATAAATGCAGAGACAACTGAGTATGAACTTACAAAGTGGTGAAATTCCTGTCATTTTAAGGAACCTAAGAAAAGAAGCTGGCTATACCCAGGGTGAAATTGCCCAGCGTTTAGGTTTGAGTCGTGAAACTGTTTCGGCAATTGAGAATAATAAACCCGAAACTATGCGTACCCTGCAAATTGAAGTCGTAAAAACATGGTGGTCTGTGTGCCGCAGTAAAGCTAAAGCTGAAACTCGAGCAAGTTTTGTTGAACAAATTGTTGGTTACTTTAAATTTATTACCGATAGAATCTAGCAGGCGTGTATTTTAACTGGACTCGCATGGTGAAATCAATCGGTGCAATAGTCTTTATCGGCGCGGCTTTTTTAACCTACGGCCAGAGCCTCTTATTCGAAAAAATACACCTGGCAGTTCTGGGCTTTATTGCCGTTATCTTTATCCGCGATATCAATCTTATCAGTCTTATTTGTATATCAGCCATCGCTAATATTGTATCCGAATTATTATATCCATTGGTTATGACCTTAGATTTTCAAATCACGCTCAAAGTCCTGACTTACTCAACCATTATCCTCTATCTTATCAAATTTCGCGAAGACTCCTTGCACCTGTCGGTTTCTTTGGTGATAGCGATGTGTTTGGGTGCAGAATTATATTGGTATGTGACAGATTCACCAGGAGCCATGATTTATTGGTACGCGTTATTGATCAATATTAATTTGCTGGTCAGATATTTTCTGTTCAGCCGAGTGTTTATTATGGCGAAGTACTTCCCCAAAGAATATCGCTCATTGAACCTAGATCACACTTTATATCAAGTGGTTCTGCTATATATAGTGGTACATGAGCTGGTATTAATGGAATACGTATTAAGGTGGATATTTGATGTGCCCAGCACACTGGTGTATTACGCTGCACCCTATCTATTTCACGGGCTGACCGCCTACACAGCGTTACTGATCTATATCCAGGGGTATAGATTAATCTCCAAAAACTGGCTTAAGGCCTAATACTAAAGTATATAAAAAGGCTATTTCTTAGCCTGAAATATGCCATTTCCTGACAATATCCTGATAATCAATTTGCGAGATTTTTTTACCTATTGATTTGAGATTTAGGATGTTGATATGAAAAAACTTACCCTTGCTACACTTGTTGTTGTTTTAGCATCTGGCCCAGTATTGGCAGTCGGTACTGGCGGCAAAATGACTCCTACGGCTGCTAAATAAGACCGCTCTATGCACAGTAAATGCCATCATTCCCTCCTGAATAAGTATCTGCATATTTGATTAAAGCGTCACGACTGGGATTGCGTGCAACCCTGTTATCTTGGTGGCTACGACATAAAGACCAAAATCCATCCTGACAGGTTAATATCATTTCTGAAAAGGCTTATGGATTAATTTCAAGTATTTCAATGTTTAAAATTAAGTGGTGACAATGAGGCAATGTCGCGGATTTATCTGAGTAGAGTATTTATAAGTCAATATTAATACATCATACCAACAGTGCATTAAACCATAGCAGGATCTCTCTTCGACCTGAATCTTGTAGTTGTTTCTTGTTCTGTATCACAGGCGTTAAAAAGCACATTAGCATTAGTCTTTATTTCATTATTGTTTGAAGCCCCCGCAATTTTGTTGGTCAACGCCAACAGGACTTGGCAGCCAGCACACATTTAATTTAAACCGTGGCCATTGGGGGTTAACAATTGATATCTAGTTCGAGGTAAGATGTTCTGGGCTAGCCAGCCAAATAGCTGGATTGAACGAACTGCAGGTATTCTATTGATCTTATGACAGTCTGCTTCAAGCGATGGGCAGTCTTGCTCAATATTGTGCCAACGGTCATTATGTGGCGTATTTTATAATTCCTGCCAACGTCGGGGGGTGAAGTACGTAGCATTATTCAACACCGCACGCCAGAAAAACACCGTGTGATGTTATCCATACTCTAAGGTTGAGGGCTACGTATTAGTGAGCTTTTGAATCTAAAAGTGCGAGATATTGATGGTCAGCGCAGCACGTTTAAGATCAGGCAAGGCAAAGGTAATAAAGATCGCTTTGTGGTCATTCCTCCTTCGTTGATCCAGCAGCTAAGGCGCTATTGGTGTCATGATCATCCTAGAGACTGGTTTTTTCCGATCAGTATTGGAGGAAATTACCCCATAGGTGATTCGTCACTTAGAAAAAAAATGAAAGCCACCCTGCAAATGGCGGGAATTGATAAACGATGCAGCCCACACCGCTTCCGACAAGCATACGCACCCATCAATTATAAGCAGGGATACCATTACATCAATTACAGTATCAACTGGGTCATAACGATGTGCGCACGACATCCAGATATCTGCATTGGTTGCCCGAACTCTCTAACCAAGGACGATACTTGTTAGCGGGGTGGGATGAGTGAGATGGTTAATCGATATCATGTATC
>Ga0307489_10000175_pt1 | contig 34607 bp, 34 predicted proteins | sample SB12metaG_FD_202247 | JGI IMG/M metagenome (GOLD analysis project Ga0307489, IMG submission 202247) | Sea-ice brine microbial communities from Beaufort Sea near Barrow, Alaska, United States - SB 1.2 | ecosystem: Environmental > Aquatic > Marine > Coastal | place: USA: Alaska | collected... | reverse complement strand
GTAAAGAAAAGTCCAAAAGTTGCCAACAACGGCCGGAGACAGCATCATCGGAAGCACGATAATGGTGGTCCACATATCATTCCCTTTGAATTTTTTATTGATCAGATAAGCCAATGCAAATCCAATCAAGACTTGAAATACAATTGTCCAAATTAAAAAGTGTGCAGTCGCCTGCATCGTCATCCATGTATCTGGATCTGTTAAAATACGCTCGTAATTGCGTAAACCAATGAATTCAACTTCGTTGTTAGGCCGATTCACACGATAATTAGTGAAGCTCAACCAAATGGTCCAGATCAATGGGAAAATATTAATAGCTAGTAGAATTAAAATCGTAGGGGTTACAAATATCCATGCGATTGCCCTATCAGAAAGTCCTTTTATTCGGCGCGCAACAGCTGGTGGTGTGACCTCAGCCGCACGGTCGATAGAAGATTTTGACATACTAAACTCTTGAAAGGTTTTGTGAGGTGGGGTGAAGCCGAACCCAACTTGTTGGTCCGACTTCACCTTTACATTTTGAAGATGTTTAGTTTAAAATTTATTTAAGGCCTTCGTCTTCGAAAACTTCATCCCAGTCTTTTACAATTGCATCAAGCGCTTGCTTTGCGGTTCCCTGACCAGCAACAACATAGTTGTGAATACGTGCCTGCATTGGCAACAACAAAGAAGCATAAGATGGCTCTGCCCAGAAATCTTTGACAATAGCCATAGAGTCAAGGAAGGTCTGTGCATAAGGCTGGCTAGAAACAAATCCTGGATCCTCGACAACGGCATTGAGTGCTGAATATCCACCCGCATTCCACCAATTTTGTTGCACTTTAGGCTGTGCAAACCACTTGATATACTCAAGAGCTGCTTCGCGCTTTTCTGAAGAAGCAACAACTGAAATACCTTGCCCACCCAGTTGTGCGTACTGACCAGCTGGGCCAGCAGGATTAGCGAAGTAGCCTGATTTACCACCACCGACATTAGGATCGAGTTCGACACCAGGCCAAATAAACGCAAAGTTCATTTGCATGGCAACTTGTCCAGATTTGTAGGCGTCGATATTAGCGCCCATGTACCAATCAGAAGAACCAGGAGGGGTAGAGCCATCATAGAGTGCTTTGTAGAACTCAAGCCCTTCTACAGCGCCCTCAGAGTTTACAAATCCATCAATATCATAAGGTTTATCTGGGTTTTCGTAGAGGAAACCATAATTGTAGAGCGCATTAGTCACACCCATAGTAATACCTTCAGATCCGCGTTCTGTATAAATAGCAGCACCGTAAACCTTTTTACCATCGATATCTCGACCTTGAAAGAATTCACCAATGTCTTTCAATTCAGCCAGTGTTTTGGGCACACCAAGATCACGACCATGTTTCGCTTTAAATTCGGCCTGAAGCTCAGGGCGTTCAAACCAATCCTTGCGGTAGGTCCAACCAACGACATCACCAAAAGCCGGTAGCGCGTAATAGTTGGGTGTATTTTTCGGCCATTCGGAATAACCCGTTACCGTTGCTGGAATAAAATCATCCATTGAAATACCTTCTTTATCAAAGAATTCATTCAATTTAAGATATTGACCATTTTCAGCAGCACCACCGATCCATTGGCTGTCACCGATGAGAAGGTCACAAAGTTCGCCGCCTGAATTGAGCTCGTTCAACATGCGGTCAGCGAAATTCGGCCAAGGCACAAATTCAAAACTCATGTTGTGACCCGATTGAGATTCAAAGTCCTTACTGAGCTCTACCAATGCGTTAGCAGGATCCCAAGCAGCCCAGCAAAGCGTTAAATCGTCTGCCTGCGCTATTGTTGGGGCGGCACCCAAGATGGATGCTGTTAAAAGAGCGTTGGCCATTAAAAAACGAGATTTCATACCTTAATTCCTCTTCTGATTGTGTAATTTCCCGGTTATTACTTGTTGTAGCGCGCTATATAGCGCTCTACATGGCGCTTATCCTACATGAGGCACGCACCTCATGTCTATCATTTTTTGAGGTGCGTACCTCAGATTTGATTATTCATTCCCAATAAGAACAACAAAAGTTAATTAGAGCGGCTTTATCGCAGAAATGATTGAGGAGGGGATACTGTAAAATTTGAAGAAGACCGTCAAAATATAATTCACGGTTTAGTAATAACATTAGGCTATCAGCTAGGTAATTGCTGTATTAATGGTTAATGGTTAATGCTGATTATTATTAAATCAGTCGCTGTTTATTGCTGTACGCTAATTCCAGTTAAAAAGATTTTCTTTTAGCACAATGTCGATTCGGATAAGCTCTTGCGCGGGATCAATCTCGGTGCCGTCACTAATCGCCTTAAGCACACGGATTGCACTTCGAACCATGTGACCTACATCTTGAGAAATAACGGCGTCAATCGTTTCGTCCTCAAGCCCTGCCCGAGTTTGCGGCGTCAAGTCATGCGCAATAACAAATGTATCTTCAGTCAGATCAAATTTTTGAAGCAATCCCAGCAATGCGGTAATGCCGGCGCCAGCTGAATAGAAGCCTCGAATATCGGGGTTTGCTGAAAGCGCATTTTTTACTGCATTCGTCAAAATTTCAGTGCTGCTGTGCCCTTCCAAGGTTGGTAGCGCGCTTATTGGCTGATTTTTCTCTAATATATAGGAATCGAAGCCGAGTCGACGTTCGACGCTATCGCGCAATCGCATTGAGCTCGAGGTAATGAGAACCTTGCCGCCTTGTTTCCCCAGAAAACGGCTCATTAAAAAACCAGCAATGCGCCCTGCTGCGACATTATTAATACCAACGTAATGATCCCGACCAGAATCAGGCAGGTCAGAAACCAGCGTCACCACAGCAAACCCGGCTTTTTTGAGATGACGTATAGCATCCCGCACTAATGCAGTTTCTGACGCCATTATCACAATACCATCGTAACTGTTTCTACTGAGAGAGTTGAGGATAGTCGCAACCTTGTGAAAGTCATTCTCCGGAGCTTTAATTAGCTCAAGAACAGTCCTATCAGCAATAGCCCCAGATATAAATTCGTTAATTTTATTCTCTACTGCTGTAGAAAATCGATTATCACCTTCTGCCAAGACGAACAGCATCTTGTATTCCCTGCGACGAGCAAGATTCGCTGCGTCGATATCTCGGACATAGCCAATTTCTTCAATCGTTTTGTAGACCCGTGCAATTGTTGATTTGCGCACGCCTGCTCTTCCATTTAGTACACGATCCACCGTGGCTAAACTGACTTCTGCATGCTTGGCAATGTCTTTTACGGTTGGCCTGGACATATAGATACCTTTTTATTTCAAATTTATACTGTAACTATGATGTACGTCAATCATTTTGATCACATAGTTTAAAACACTATTTTTAGTGTCATAGTGAATTGCTGAAAGACCCAGCTTTTTTTGATTTCGATAACGATTTTATAATGAACCTCGGCATTAATGCTGATTGCACTCTAAACAATAGCCTCCGACAGTCATGACTTTATTTTCTGAACGCCACATATCAAACCGTTATCTAGATCAAGCGGGAGACAATGCTTTTTTCGAAAGCTCACTCAAAAACATATTCTCCAATTAACGGGAGTTAAATTTAAGCTTAGATAAATCCAGGTTTTTAAGTCCGATTGGAGTATTTACTACTAATCTCTTTGCTGTTGCCGCTGGTAGTAGTCCACAGTAGTTTTTAGCAGTGACCCATTTTTAGATACTAACTCAACTTTTGGATTAATTTTTAACTTCAATTATTTTAAGTAGAGTAATATTTTTATTTAACCATGACTCTTCTGACCTTTTCAGGCGTGACCTCTGCATTATGCAAAAACTTAATGTTGTAATCTGCATTTGTTACAGCCTTGATTTTTCTTAGTCACACCCGCTAGTTAAAATTCCAGCTTTATTCTACAGTGACTGATTTGGCTAAATTTCTAGGTTGGTCGACGTCTGTGCCGCGTAATACAGCCACGTGATAGCTCAATAATTGAAGTGGAATGGTTGATAGTATGGGTGTTGTCCATTGAGTTTCGCCAGCCATTTCAATGACAACATCATCACTAGTTTCTTCTAACTTGACGCCCTGATGCGCGAATATATAGAGCTTTCCTCCGCGCGCTTTGACTTCTTGCATGTTGGAGTGTAGTTTTTCAAGTAATTCATCATTCGGCGTTACAACGACTACCGGCATGTCGGCGTCAACGAGTGCCAGTGGGCCGTGCTTCAGTTCACCAGCTGGATAAGCTTCCGCATGAATATATGAGATCTCCTTCAGCTTCAATGCGCCTTCCATTGCGATCGGATAGTGCTCGCCTCGACCTAAAAATAATGCATCTTTCTTGTCGATAAAATCTTCTGCAATGGCTTTTATCTGTGGATCTAATTCGAGTACTTTTTCTACTAGTCGTGGGAGCTCAATTAGCTCCTTAACGATGGCGGATATGGTAGATGATTCAAGCTTGCGTACTTTACCAATTGATAAGGCGAGCAATAGCATCGACACTAACTGGGTTACAAATGCCTTAGTTGACGCTACGCCAATTTCTGGGCCTGCTCGCGTCATTAATACTAGGTTCGATTCGCGTACTAAAGAAGATTCAGGCACATTACAAATACTGAGGGATCCACAATAATTATCAGACGACAGGTTGCGCAGTGCTGCCAGTGTGTCGGCGGTTTCACCCGATTGAGACAGGGTAACAAAAAGCGTGTTTTTGGGGACAACGGCTTTCCGATATCGAAATTCACTCGCGACTTCGATTTGGCAGGGCAACTCTAGCAACTCTTCAATCCAGTATTTGGCTACAAATCCTGCATGAAAACTGGTACCACAGGCAATGATTTGAATATTTTCGACTTTTGAAAAAATTTCAGCGGCACTTGGGCCAAATATTGAATCAAGAATATCATCCGAGCTTATGCGTCCTTCTAGACAGTCTGTAATTGATTTTGACTGCTCATAAATTTCTTTCAGCATAAAATGACGATATTGCCCCTTAGTTACTGAGTCACTCGTCATTTCTGTTAGATGTATTGCTAGTTCTTTCTCTGCTCCGTCAATGTCATAAATTTGATAGCTTTTATGGTGTAATACGGCAAAGTCACCTTCTTCAAGATAGATAAATTGGCTTGTGACTGGCAGCAAAGCTGAAATATCGGAGGCAATAAAATTTTCCTGAATACCAACGCCTAATACTAATGGACTACCTTTTCGGCAAGCGACTAAGGTGTCGGGTTCGTCCACCGCAATGATGCCTAACGCGAAAGCGCCTTCTAGAAATTGGACTGCTTGTTTGACTGCACTAAAGAGATCTGTCTCATAATAGCTTTCGACAAGATGTGCAATGACTTCGGTATCTGTTTCGGAGGTAAACTCATATCCTTTCGCAATTAGCTTTTGTCGAATTTCTTTGTAGTTTTCGATTATTCCATTATGTACTACGGCAATTCGATCTTTCGAGAAATGTGGGTGTGCATTGCTTTCGGATGGAGCACCATGTGTAGCCCAGCGAGTGTGAGCTATGCCCACGGTACCTGGCTCGTCAGCCGTTATCTTGTTTGCTAACTGCTGAACCTTCCCTAATGCTCGAAATCGTTCTAACTTTCCGTCGTTAATAAGTGCAATGCCAGCTGAATCGTAACCCCGATACTCTAGACGTCGTAAACCTTCCAGAAGGATAGAACTCACGTCTCTTTGCGCTAATGCGCCTACAATGCCACACATAAATTTATCCTTTTTCTGCTTTGATTGGTTTTTTCCAACTACTAATTGATACTTGTTTGGAGCGTGACAAGGTGAGTTGTTGCTCTGGCGTATTCCTAGTAATGGTTGATCCAGCTCCGATAGTGGCACCTTGGCCAATGGTTACTGGCGCGACTAACTGAGTATCTGACCCGATGAAAACGTCATCTTCAATAATGGTCTGGAATTTATTGGCACCATCATAATTACAGGTTATGGTACCCGCACCGATGTTTACATTTTTTCCGATAGTCGCGTCGCCCACATAACTTAAGTGGCTAACCTTACTACCTTTACCAATCAACGCTTTTTTAGTTTCAACGAAATTACCAATTTTTATGTCATCCGAGCATTCCGTACCCGGCCTGAGCCTTGAAAAAGGTCCTATGTTGGCATTATGGCCAATGATCGATTCATCGATCATCGTCATTGGCAGGATATTTGTATTCGACTCTATTTTAGTATGTCTAATAATGCAGTTAGCGCCTATATGGACATTGTCACCCAGAGACACTTCTCCTTCAAAAATACAGTTGATATCAATGACAACATCCTTACCAACCGTGAGTTCGCCCCTGATGTCGATTCTTGTTGGATCATAGAGCTTGACCCCTTCAATCATTAACTTATCCACTTGCCGTTTCCGATAGTGACTTTCAACTTCAGACAATTGTTGCTGATTATTAACCCCGTTCACCTCATTGGGATCGGTACAGATAGTTGCATTGACGCGTTGTCCCATAGTCGAGGCATGTTTAATAACATCGGTTAGATAGTATTCAGATTGAGCGTTATTATTGTCGAGCAAACCTATTAATTGATCCACCCGACTACCGGCGATGAAAATAATGCCCGAATTAGATTCGATGATGGCTTGCTCAAATTGACTGGCATCTTTTTGTTCAACTATCGCACAAACAGTTTGGTTACTATTACGAACGATACGACCGTAGCCAAAAGGATTGGCGGGCATAAAACTTAATACGTTAACGTCGACGTCTGTTGAGTCTTTTAGCAGTAAGCCAATGGTTGTTTGCGTTACTAATGGAACATCGGCTGTCAAAACAAGTACATCATTGCCTGAATTTAAAATCGGTAGGCATTGGGCGACAGCATGGCCAGTTCCGAGCAATTGGTTTTGTTCTATAAAAGTAAGTGCCTGACCCGACATAACCTCCTTGACCAGATCGGCCTTATGACCGACTACAACAATAATTTGATCTGGATCTAGTACGCGACTGGTATCGACCACATGTTGAAGCATTGGTTTGCCGGCGAGGTGATGCAGCACCTTCGGCCGATTAGACTTCATGCGAGTGCCTTGTCCGGCTGCGAGAATAATGATACTCAGGGCCATACCGTTCAGATTCCTTATTTTAAATCAGAGCTTATTGTAATCTAAAGGCAAAAAAAAAGGAGGCTACAAGCCTCCTTTTTAGATCTTCATCAAGAAAATAATTACCTTAAATCGATTATCTCTTTCTTAGTTTCTGAATTGCAGCAATTTGAGCAGCTGCCACAGCTATTTCGGCTTTGGCTTTGGCAATATCAAATTCTGAATTCTGATCGGCTAATGCGGCCTCAGCCCTTTGCTTGGCTTCAATTGCTGCAGATTCGTTTAGGTCATCAGCTCTTATTGCGGTATCTGAAAGAACGGTTACAACATGAGGCTGAACTTCTAAAATTCCACCTGAAATGAAAAAGAACTCTTCTTTCTGATTACCAACATCTAATCGAACTTCGCCTGCTTTAAGTGGTGATATTAGCGGTGTGTGGCCTGGTGCCACACCCACTTCACCTAAGACTGCAGGAGCATAGACCATTTCAGCAACACCAGAAAATATCTTTTCTTTGGCGCTTACGATTTCAACTTGTATGGTATTAGCCATCCGTTTGCTCCTTAAAGCGTTTTCGCTCTTTCTGCAACTTCTTCAATTCCGCCGACCATGTAAAAAGCCTGCTCTGGGTATTGATCCATTTCACCGTCAATAATTGCCTTAAAGCCAGCAATGGTATCTTTTAGTGATACGTACTTTCCAGATGCCCCGGTAAATACTTCAGCAACGAAGAAAGGTTGAGATAAGAAACGTTGCATTTTACGAGCGCGATTTACAAGCAGCTTGTCTTCTTCAGATAATTCATCCATGCCTAATATAGCGATGATATCTTTCAATTCTTTATAACGCTGCAATGTGCCCTGAACTTCACGTGCAACATCATAGTGTTCGTTACCAACAACATTTGGATCCAGGATTCGAGATGTTGAATCGAGTGGATCAACCGCTGGATAAATACCCAATTCGGCGATTTGACGAGACAGTACAAGCGTTGCATCAAGATGCGCAAATGTAGTCGCTGGAGACGGATCGGTTAAATCGTCCGCTGGTACATAAACTGCCTGAAAAGAAGTGATTGAACCTGTTTTAGTCGATGTAATACGCTCTTGAAGCACACCCATTTCTTCTGCCAGTGTAGGCTGATAACCAACTGCTGAAGGCATACGACCTAGTAATGCTGATACTTCGGTCCCTGCCAGTGTGTAACGATAAATATTGTCAACAAACATTAGTACTTCACGGCCTTCATCACGGAAATGCTCTGCCATAGTTAAACCAGATAGTGCAACCCGTAGTCTGTTTCCCGGAGGCTCATTCATCTGACCGTATACCAATGCTACCTTGTCGATAACGTTGCTGTCAGTCATTTCGTGGTAGAAATCGTTTCCTTCACGAGTACGCTCGCCAACACCTGCAAATACTGAAAAGCCTGAGTGCTCAACTGCGATGTTACGAATAAGCTCCATCAGTGTTACTGTTTTACCAACACCAGCACCACCAAACAAACCAATTTTACCACCCTTAACAATCGGCATAACCAGATCGATTACTTTGATACCTGTTTCTAGGATCTCAGTTGCAGTCGCCTGCTCGTCGTAACTTGGTGGTTCACGATGAATCGGCATGCGCTTTTCTTCGCCGATGGGTCCTTTCTCATCGATAGGCTCACCCAGTACATCCATGATGCGACCCAGTGTTTGTTGACCCACTGGCACTTTTATTGGGCCACCGGTGTTAGAAACTTCAATACCACGACGCAAACCTTCAGAAGAACCCATTGCAATTGTGCGAACGATTCCGTCACCTAATTGTTGCTGAACTTCGAGCGTTAGATTGTTATCAACAATATGTAGCGCGTCGTAAATCTTAGGGACAGAGTCACGAGGAAACTCTACGTCGATGACGGCGCCGATTACTTCCACGATATTACCTGTACTCATGTGCATATCCTCTTAAAAACTGATGTTCTGGGTTTGTCTGAATTATTTAACTAAATTCTATACTGCGGCTGCACCACCAACGATCTCACTAATTTCCTGAGTGATGCTCGCTTGACGTTCGCGGTTATAAATTAGTTGTAATTCGTCGATCATTTCACCTGCATTGTCAGTAGCATTTTTCATAGCCAACATGCGGGCGGCCATTTCACAGGCTACATTTTCAACTATAGCTTGATAGGCCAGCGATTCAATATAACGCTCTAGTACATTATCAAGTACTTCTTTAGCGTCGGGTTCGTAGATATAGTCCCAGTGATGAGATAACTCTGATTCCACTGACGGCACAACGGGAACAAGTTGCGTTACTGTCGGCTGTTGTGTCATTGTATTAACGAACACGTTACCGACTAGGTATATGGCGTCAATCTCTCCCTTAGCATAACTACTGAGCATTGCTTGCACAGGACCAATTACAGCAGACATTTCTGGACGATCACCAAGGTTACTTGCTTCGGCAGTCACTTTAGCGCCAATTCGTTTAAAAAAGCTAAGGGCTTTTGAGCCAAAAGTTACTACTTCAATTTCGACTCCCTGTTCGTCAAGCTCTGCTATTTTTCCCAATGATTTTTTAAACAGGTTCGTGTTTAAACCACCGCAAAGGCCACGATCCGTCGAAATAGCAATAACACCGGCACGCTTTACCTTCCTCTCGATAAGGAAGGTATGCTTATATTCAGAATGTGAATTCGCAATGTGGCTCACTACCGTAGCGATTTTCTGCGCATAAGGTCGAGTCGCAAACATTTGGTCCTGAGCACGACGCATCTTACTTGCCGCTACCATCTCCATGGCCTTTGTGATCTTTTGAGTGTTTTTTACACTCGTGATCTTAGTCTTTATTTCTTTGCCGCCAGCCATATCAGATATCTCTCATAGTCTCTTAATTTAAGGTCTCTTAACTTAAGGTCGCTTGATTAATAAACGCCATTGGTTTTGAAGTCTGAAATAGCGGCTGCAATCTTACCTGCAATCTCATTATTGTAATCACCGGAAGCATTGATTGAATCTAACAGATCAGCGCTGTTTGATTTAACATAGGCTAGCAGAGCACTTTCAAATGCGACAATTTTGTTTACGTCAACATCATCCAGAAAGCCTTCGTTCGCTGCGTAAAGAACAACACCCATTTCAGCAACGTTAAGAGGTGCATACTGTCTTTGCTTCATTAATTCGGTAACGCGCTGTCCACGTTCTAGCTGCTTACGAGTCGCTTCGTCAAGATCCGATGCGAACTGAGAAAAGGCCGCCAATTCACGATACTGAGCCAATGCTAATCGAACACCACCACCTAATTTTTTGATAATTTTAGTTTGTGCAGCACCACCAACACGAGAGACTGAAAGACCCGCATTAATCGCTGGACGAATACCGGCGTTGAACAGATCAGATTCTAAGAAAATCTGGCCGTCTGTAATTGATATTACATTGGTTGGTACAAATGCTGATACGTCACCACCTTGAGTTTCTATGATTGGCAATGCGGTTAGCGATCCTGTTTTACCTTTAACGGCACCATTTGAATATTTTTCTACGCACACTGCGTTGATTCTAGAGGCACGCTCTAAAAGACGAGAGTGCAAGTAAAAAACGTCACCAGGATAAGCTTCACGCCCCGGTGGACGACGTAGTAACAATGAAACTTGACGATAAGCCCAGGCTTGTTTGGTCAAATCATCATAAACAATCAGTGCGTCTTCGCCCTTATCACGGAAGTATTCTCCCATGGTACAACCTGAATAGGGTGCAATATATTGCAATGCTGCCGAGTCAGAGGCATTTGCCGCAACAATAATAGTGTGTGCCAGCGCATCATGCTCTTCTAGCTTACGAACGACGTTGGCAATAGTCGATGCTTTTTGACCGATTGCAACATAGATACATTTGATACCCGTACCTTTTTGATTAATGATTGCATCGATTGCAACAGCAGACTTACCCGTCTGGCGATCACCGATAATTAACTCGCGTTGACCACGTCCGACCGGAACCATTGCATCGATTGCTTTTAAACCAGTTTGCATTGGCTGATCGACCGATTGACGTTCGATAACGCCCGGTGCAATTCGCTCGATAGGCATAAATTGAGTCGATTCGATAGCGCCTTTGCCATCGATTACTTCACCTAGTGAGTTAACTACTCGACCGAGTAACTGTTCGCCCACTGGCACTTCGAGTATACGGCCCGTACATTTAGCTGTATCACCTTCTGAAATATGCCCATAAGCACCGAGTATTACCACGCCGACTGAGTCTCTTTCGAGGTTCAAAGCCATACCGTAAGTATCACCTGGGAATTCAATCATCTCGCCAGACATAACGTCAGCGAGTCCATGAATACGTGCGATACCGTCCATTAAGCTAACAACAGTACCTTCTGTTCTTGCTTCGGCAGCACCTTCAAAGTTCTTAATGCGATCTTTAATAAGTTCGCTAATTTCTGACGGATTAAGTTGCATCACGTGATCCCATAATCATTAAGTATTCGTTATCAATATTCGTTATTTATTGAGTGCAGTTGAGAGCTTATCGAGGCGCGCTTGTACTGAACCATCAATGACTAAGTCACCCGCTCGAATGATCGCACCTGCTATTAATGTCGCATCAACTTCAGAAGAAATATTAACTTCCTTACCCAATTTCTTTTCCATACTTTTTGCGATTTCGTCTTTTTGTTTTTTAGTTAGTTTTTGCGCTGATGTTACCTGCACATCAACTTTGCCATCAGCTTCCTGCTTGAGCATTTCATATCCAAGTGCAATCGCAGGTAGCGCAGGTAATCGTCCATTTTCAGCCAGTAAGCTAAAAAAGTTTTTGAGCTCTGCGGTTGCTTTTTGAACGCCATCGATACCGGCATATACCGACAGCAACAGCTCAACATGCTCAGACGGCAACATAGAAGAAAGTTCAAACATAGTTTGCATGGCTTCATCATCTGCTATCGCAGCGGCAGCTGTCAGGCTATCTGACCAAGCTTGCAAACTCTTACTTTCTGACGCCAACTCAAATAATGCTTTAGAGTAGGGCCGTGCAATTGTCTCAAAGTCGCTCATATTTTAGCACTCATAATATTAAGGCCTAAATCTGGGCAACCAGATCACTTATCACAGCATCATGCGTATCGGCATTGACTTCGCGACCCAGTATTTTTTCAACACCAGCTAGTGCAATCAGGGAGACTTCCTTACGAAGTACCGTTTTTGCACTGTTAATCTGTTGCTCTATATCGGCAGTCGCCATCGATTTAATTCGATCAGCTTCTTCACGCGCAACATCCTTCGCTTCGTCAACAATCTCAGTAGCACGCTTTTGCGCCTGATTGATTATTTCCTGAGCTTGCTGCTTGGCATCTTTTAAATTACCGCTTACTTTTGCCTGGGCTTCTTCTAAATTTTTTTGACCCCGTTGTGCCGCAGCCAAACCCTCTGTAATTCGAGCATTACGCTCTTCTAATGCGGCTATCAATTGCGGCCATATATATTTCATGCAGTACCAGACAAATACCGCAAAGGCGATGCTCTGTCCTATCAATGTTGCATTGAAATTCATATTGCTATCCTCGTTCTAGTCTAATAATGGGCCAATGACCAATTAACCACCAACTACAGCAAACATAACGTACATAGACAAACCAACAGCAATCATTGGTATTGCGTCAACAAGACCCATGACGATGAAGAACTGTGTACGAAGCATTGGTAGTAATTCTGGTTGGCGAGCCGCAGCTTCTATGAACTTACCACCAAGAGAGCTGATACCTAGTGATGCGCCTAATGCGCCAAAACTCATCATTAATGCACCGGCAATGTAAACAACTGCTGTACTCATTTCCATAGTAATCTCCTAAAATAAATCTGTTTTATGTTTAAAGGTAAAAAATTAGTGTTCTTCAGTTTGTGATGCCATATCGAGATATACAATAGTCAGCGTCATAAAAATAAATGCTTGTAAGGTAATAATCAAGATATGGAATAACGCCCAACCTATCTGTAAAAAACCACCAAATAAACCCATTGACCAACTTCCGCCATACATTATCGCGATTAAGATGAAGACAACTTCACCCGCGTACATATTACCAAAAAGTCGAAGGGCTAGTGATACAGGTTTTGCGATTAACGTGACTCCTTCCAATACAAGATTGATCGGCATTAATATTTTTGGGAACGGGTGGAAAGCTAATTCAGCAAAGAAACCACCGGGCCCTTTCATTTTAATGCTGTAATAGATTATCAGTATCAGTACGGATATTGATAAGCCAAAAGTCACATTAGGATCAGTAGACGGCACAATCTTAAGATAAGATACACCTAACAGGCTTGCAAGCCATGGAATCCAGTCAACTGGTATTAGATCCATCAGGTTCAATAAGAAAATCCAGACGAATATGGTAAGTGCTAATGGCGCAATTAACGGGTTCTTGCCGGTAAATGAGCCGCGTACAGAACCATCAACAAACTCAACGATCATTTCTATGAAATTTTGCATACCCGTTGGAGCAACACCTATCGTGCCACCGGCTGCAGCTACCTTTGCAGCTTTACGGAAAACCCATAAAAATAAAATACCCAGACCAATCGAGAAAGCCATAGAATCGACGTGGATCGACCAGAAACCCATCTCTTTAATTTCTTCAGCACTATGAGCAATGCCCCAGCCACCGTCTGCATTCTGACCATACACAAGGTTAGTCAGGTGGTGTTTAATGTATTCGCTTGAATTTGCGTAACCAGCCATCTTCGATTAATCGCCTTTTATCATTAATGGTACGACACAACTAGTTAAATGTATGAAACAAAAACCAGCAAATAAAATTGCAAAGTTCCAGGCGTATTCAGCGTTTAAAATTAACCCGAATATCATAATGGTCATTAACCATTTGCCTAGCTGAGCTTTATATACGTGGGACAACCATTCATGGACTGTATGCTCGTCAACCTTTTTTGCCATGCGACTACTTAAATAGGTCGCAGGCAGTAAGCCTGTCAAACATCCAACCAAGCCTGAAAAGAAAAATTCAACATTCCAGACGGCCGTACCAACTAAAAAAAAACAACCCATAACATATTGGATTGTTAGACCTTTATAAATCTGACTTTTCATAGTTTAAAAAACCCAGAATTATCGGCGTTGCCCTAGCCTTGAAATCGGGCAAAATTATAGGGAGATCTTGCCCAACAATCAATCGCCAAATTGATTTATATTCTTAAAAAATAATTATAGGTCAAAATGACTCAGAATACCTTCAAGCTCATCATTACTATGAAAACTAATAATGAGATCGCCTGAGCCTTTCTTGCCAGGTTTAACCTGAACTTCAGCGCCAAGCTTTTCGCTAATCCGAGCTTCCAATCTGACAATATCTGGATCCTTAACTTGGGAACCTTCTACTGGCTTTTGACCTTGACCATTCAGTGTCTTCTTAACTAGCGCCTCCGTCTCTCGAACAGACAACCCTCGATTAACGACAATAATCGCAACCTCAATCTGATCATGACGAATGAGCGCTAATAAAGCTCGGGCATGGCCCATATCGAGTAAACCACGATTTACTTGATCTTTGACAGGATCAGCCAAGTCTAGCAGTCTTAATAAATTACTAACCGCCGCCCTGGAACGTCCAACAGAATCTGCCACTTGTTGGTGCGTTAGATCAAATTCTTCAATTAAACGCATTAACGCCTGTGATTCTTCGAGCGGATTAAGGTCTTCACGCTGAATGTTCTCGATCAACGCAATAGCTGCTGCAGACTTGCTGTCTAGATCGCGAATAACCACCGGTATTGTTTGCAAGCCGGCTATTTGCGCTGCTCGCCATCGCCGTTCACCGGCTATTAATTCATAGTGACTACCTTGGGGCCTTACCACTATTGGCTGAATAACACCCTGAGCACGGATTGAGTCTGCCAGTTCTTGAAGTGCCTGCTCATCAAAATGTTGGCGCGGTTGGTAGTTGCCCCGCTGAATTTGATCCACGCCTAGCTCGCTTATGCCAGATGCCTTGTCTTCTTCGCTAACTTGCGTTTCCTGCTCGAAATTACCGATCAGCGAACCAAGCCCTCTACCCAATCTCTTTTTTTTCATAGTCATTATTAATTTACGCCACTATTAATTGATATAGTGACTTTGCTTGGCATCGCGCCGCAAAACCTCACCTGCCAGAGCAAGATAAGCCATCGAACCACGGGATGTTTTGTCGTACTGCATGATTGGTTTACCATAACTTGGCGCTTCTGCTAACCGAACGTTACGTGGAATTATGGTTCGATAGACACGGTCACCAAAATGCTCAACCAATTCGCTAGACACATCATTCGACAAATTGTTACGAGGGTCGTACATGGTCCTCAACAAGCCTTCTAACTTAATATTAGGGTTAACACTCAATCTAATCTGTTCAATCGTATCAAGCAGCGAAGATAGCCCTTCAAGAGCATAATATTCACACTGCATAGGAATTAACACCCCACTGGAGGCCACTAATGCGTTAACGGTCAGCATATTAAGTGAGGGTGGGCAGTCAATTAGAATATAGTCATAATCGCTGTCTACCTTCTCTAGCGCCAGCTGTAGTTGCTTTTCGCGACCAATGCGTGTAACTAGCTGCACTTCTGCAGCGGTTAAGTCAGCATTCGCTGGCAACACATCAAAACCACTGCTAGGTGCATGAACCACGGCTTCGGCGACCGTTGCATCACCCAACAACACATCGCATACGCTGAGATCTAGATTCCGCTTATCAACACCACTGCCCATCGTCGCATTGCCTTGTGGATCCATATCAATGAGCAGCACTCGGCGCTTTGTCGCAGCCAGCGCAGCTGCCAAATTGACTGTTGTTGTCGTTTTACCGACGCCGCCTTTTTGATTGGCTATGGTAATTATTTTTGTCATATTATGATGGCTTCACAATGACAAGGCTGCGTTTTTCCGTAATACCTGGAACGCATAATTCGATCTCATTGATAAAAGATGGCTGTATTTCATGCTTTATAGTATCCAACGCCTTGAGTTCCTTAGGGTCAAGCCCGGTTTTCATAGTCACTAGTAGGGTATCTGACTGTCTTAAATGTGCCACGCTGTCGATAAAAGCCCCTAGCGATGCATAAGCACGGCTAACAATAACATCGAAAGAGGAAGAATCAGTGTAATCTTGAACCCGAGACTGCACAACCTTCGCATTGCTCACTTTACAGACCGCTAGTGCTTGCTGAATAAAGCGGGTTTTCTTTCCATTGCTATCCAACAAAGTCCAATTTGAATCAGGCATGGCTATTGCCAATGGCACACCAGGCAAACCAGCACCACTTCCAACATCGAGCGCATTTTTACACTGTGTTAATGATGGGTAGATTGCTAAACTATCGAGCAAATGATAACTCAACATTTTTTCAAGTCCGTGGATTGCCGTCAGATTATAGCTTTTATTCCACTTTTCGAGCAACATTAAGTAATCGAGCAAGCGCTCAATTTGGTTATCATCCAACGAAATTTTGAGGGCGGATAAGCCCTCCAACAACAAACCCTTAAGATGGTTCAAGCTGTTTTTAACATTGATGATGGGTGTCGTTTTAGATGCACTAACAATAGCGATATGGCGGCTGGAGTAATACCAGCAATGCGACTGGCTTGACCAATGGTCGCTGGATGATGATCCTGCAACTTTTCACAGGCTTCATTCGACAAGCCCCTGACATCTGCAAAATTCATGTCGTCTGGTAGCTTAGCCGCCTCATGCTTACTGGCCTTATTAATTTCATCCTGCTGTCGAGACAGATAGCCAGAGTACTTGGCATTAATTTCAGCTTGCTCTAATACTCGAGGGTCTAATATGCGAGGTTCGTCAGCATCCGCACTATCCAACTTTGTTTCATTCAGCAAGGGTACCAAGTTCTTAATAGTTACCTCTGGACGCTTCAATATTTCAGCTAGTCGATATTCACGGCTCAGCGGTGTTTGCAGAACCTCAGCCAACTGATCAGCCTGTAAAGTATTGGGCCGGAGCCAAGTTTCCTGTAAATTTTGTTGAAGTTGCACCAAATTCTCCTGATACAGCTCAAATGCTCTCCAGCGCTCATCTTCAACCAGTCCTATTTTACGACCAATTTCAGTGAGTCGTAAATCGGCGTTATCTTCACGTAATATTAGTCGATACTCCGCGCGCGAAGTAAACATACGATAAGGCTCTTTGGTGCCACGGGTAATTAAATCATCAACCAAAACGCCCATATAAGCCTGTGATCGAGCTAGCGTTAAGGCTTGTTTGCCCTGAATCACGGCGGCCGCATTAGCCCCAGCCAACAATCCTTGTGCAGCAGCCTCTTCGTAACCGGTCGTGCCATTAATTTGGCCAGCAAAATACAGGCCTTCTATAAAGCGTGTTTCGAGTGTTGGGCGCAAGTCACGTGGATCAAAGTAATCATACTCAATGGCATAACCAGGACGGGTAATATGAGCCTGCTCGAAACCAATCATACTGTGAACAAAATCTAGCTGTACGTCAAACGGTAAACTGGTAGAAATCCCATTCGGGTAAACTTCTGACAGCCTTAAACCTTCCGGCTCTACAAAAATTTGATGTGAATTTTTATCGGCAAAACGCACCACCTTGTCCTCGATTGAAGGACAGTAACGTGGCCCAACGCCTTCAATCTCACCACTAAACAATGGTGAGCGATGCAGGCTATTGCGAATAATGTCGTGAGTTTTCTCATTGGTATGAGTGATATGACAACTGATTTGCCTTGGGTGCAAATCAAGTGAACCCATCGAGGAAAAAACAGGCAAAGGCTTATCACCTGGCTGCTCTTCTAACTGGCTATAGTCGATAGTTTTACGATCGATACGAGGTGGCGTCCCTGTTTTCAAGCGGGCAATGCGAAAAGGCCGCTCGCGTAAGCGCTTTGCTAAATCAGTGGCGGGTGGGTCACCTGCACGACCACCGCTGTAATTGGAGTCACCAATATGAATTTTACCATCAAGGAAGGTGCCAACCGTTAGCACCACTGTCGGTGCGTAAAACAATAAACCCATCTGCGTCTTCACACCTTCGACGCGCTCACCATTTTCAATCAAATCAATCACTGGTTGCTGAAAAATAGATAGATTGGGTTGATTCTCTAGCTTCTCACGAATTGCGGTTCGGTATAACTGTCTATCGGCTTGGGCTCTTGTTGCCCGAACTGCAGGACCTTTACGTCGATTAAGGATGCGAAATTGAATCCCAGCCTTATCAGATGCCAGCGCCATTTCGCCGCCAAGCGCATCAATTTCCTTGACCAAGTGCCCCTTTCCAATTCCCCCAATCGCCGGATTGCAACTCATCTGGCCCAGGGTATCGATGTTGTGAGTGAGCAACAAAGTCTTCACGCCCATGCGCGCAGCCGCAAGTGCAGCTTCGGTACCGGCATGGCCGCCACCGACGACAATTACGTCAAAACGTTGGGAATAATTCATTGCTATTGATCGTCTATAAATAAAAAAACATTTTAGCGCTTTTAGTCGATAAAAACCAACATACTAAATTAACGGCTTGACTATGAGCTTGACTCCCACAAAATGATGACTCATCGACAATAAAAAAGTAACCGATACCTTTTAAGAGAAACCATTTCATGCACATCTGAAAACACTCTTTTAGAACCCAGTGCATTAACTGCTCCTAAATGAGCTAAATATGAAACAACGCTTATCGCCGCTTTACCAAACACTAGGAGCCAGTCGGACTTAGAGTGGACATCTACTGCGGAAAAACCATTTTGACCAAATTTCCCAATCCAACTCATTGAATAGAACAACTATTCGCCTCATTCGATCAAAAAATCCGACTTAAAATGACATTCCTTCATTACGATTCCCTAAACCCGACAAACTTAACGGCTCATCTCATTCATTACTAATGAGAAGGAAACCTAGGTCTCAGCTGGGTTTCGTTGATTAATCATTGCTTATTACAACTGAATCCTGTCGCCGTTAGCCTTCTAAATATACACCGTCATCCTTTATTTTGATATTGAGCTTTTGCAGGCGCTGACCCTGACAAGGGCCAAAAACACACTCACCCGTATCGATCAAAAAACGAGCGTCGTGCACCGCACATTGAATGAGTGCACCCTCTGAATCTAAAAATTGGTGCTCTAACCAATCCAGTGGCGAACCTGTATGAGGACAGCTATTTTTGTAAGCAAAATACTGCCCATCATTTTTGACGAGGAAGCCCTCAATCATTTCACCATTTTTTTCGACACTAAAGCCAAATGAAGCTGGATCAAACAACTCCGTATCACTGCATATAAAGATTAATTTGATGTTGGTCATTTGGTTAATTTTTTACTGGAATTTAAATAAATAAAATTATCGATGTAAACCTTCGAACTAACATTTACACTCAAACGGAATAAACTAACTAAAGGCTACGAAAGCAGGTGAAACAAGGTAACGACTGGAAGGACAAATATCAAGCCTCAATAAAAGAGCTCGATTCGAAAGAAGATGAATGGGATACCTTAGAATACGCTTTACATAAAGCCATTAGCAGGATGAGTATAGCTGACCGTGGTATCGATAGTACACTCGACCAGCGTCTAGAAGAGATTCAAAAATTTTCGCATAAAGATCAGGACCAAAAATTACTCAAAACTCTCGAGCAACTCGTTGATATTATAGCGTTACCTGATGATGACCTCGTAATATCTGACACTGATGCAAACATGGCCAATTCATTTGAGCGACCCTCTATTTTATTAGAGATGCGTCAAGATGTTCAGTTAGATCAGAACCAAAAAGTGGAACTGCAAAAAATATGCATTGATTTACCCCAATTGATAACCAAAGGCAACGATCTAAAGTCAATTGAGGCAAAGGCTGATCTTCCCTCGGACATAATCATTAACGATCTGCCACCTGATGCCAACACAGTTGACATCACTAATGCTCAGTCATCAAACGCTACTGAGCTAGAAGTTACGAAGTCAGGCGCTCCTATCGATGTCATCATTTGTACTTTATTGGAGCAGTTAACAATAGTTCATGGCACAAATGCTGAAATAGACCAAATTCAAGCAAGAATTGAAAAAGGCATCGCCAGTACAGAATGGCCAGACACCTTGTACGATATTGCCAATAGTGTTTCGTTAGCACTCCAAAAATTAAGCGATGAAAAATCAGAATTGGAACACTTTATTCTCACTGTCACCGAACAACTCGGTAATATTACAGACGCTATTACGGACGATTTTGAAGAGCAGACATTAGACCAGAGCGACACTTTATCTCTACAGGAACGGGTACAATCAGGTGTCACAGCGATTAAGGACAACGTCAATGCGGTGCAGGATATTACTCAGTTAAAAACGATAGTTAATTACAATATCGATTCTATTCGTGATGACGTAGATACTTTTATACTTCGGGCTAACGCACGCTACGATACAACCGAGACGCGGAATGAAAGCCTCTCGAATAAAATTGCACAAATGGAACAGAAAACAGAAAAATTACAACTGAAATTAACCGAAAGCCGTAAAAAATTACTCTATGACACCTTGACAGGCGTCCGCAGCAAGCCTGCGTACGACGAACAAATAGTCCAGGAACTGGCGCGGTGGAACCAATATGGAGCCTTTTTCAGTTACGCCATACTTGACATCGATCATTTTAAACAAGTAGATGACAACTATGGCCACAATGCCGGTGATAAAGTGCTCCGATTAATCGCTCAGTTGATGCAAAAGCAAATTCGAGAATCAGATGTTTTATTCCGTATCGGTGGAGACAAGTTTGTGTTGTTGCTAACCAATACATCAGCGGTACAAGCTGAACCTTTAATCACAAAGCTACGGAAAGTTGTCGCTGACAGCGGTTTTCACATTAAACATAATAGAGTAACACTTACATTATCCGCAGGCATTACAGAATCAATCGCAAAGGACACCATCAAAAATATGCATAGACGTGCTGATGAAGCTCTTTATCGAGCTAAAGGTGCTGGGCGAAACTACCAGTTCATGGCTTAGCGTTGAATGGTGGTTAAGCGTTTGCAAGCTCTGCGGGCGTTTTTGCAATAATTGTTAATGCATGTAGCTCACCCGATGTAATTTCAGCATTAACACAGGCATATACTAGCTTGTGTCGTTTAATCAAAATCAAGCCCTCGAAAGCCTCACTGGTTACTTCTGCAACATACTTGCCTTCTCCACCGGATACGGCGACAGAAGCAGATGGCATATCTTGTTCTATTAGTTTTTGGATTATTTCAGGGTTCATGTTTATAAGGTAACTGCCGATAAAAAGTTGATTGAATGCTAGACTTGTTTTATAACAATACTACTAGAGAGCTGGAAAAATACCATGCAAAAACTACTGTTAAACTGTGCCTTGATGACTTTACTTCTTGCTGGACAAGTGAATAGCCAAGCTTGGTCAGCAACCGACGAGGTAAAAACGGACAGCGTTTATATTTCTCTTGGCGAACCACTAGTGTTAAATTTAAGCAGCCAGCGCAGCCGCAACACCTTTCTACAACTGACTGCGGATGTACTAATAAGAGATTCCGACTCCGAAGCCATCATCAAAACCCACATCCCTGCAATGCGCCATCAACTTATCGTATTACTCAGTGAACAACCAGAAAAGGATATGAAGTCACCAGGAAAACGAGAAGAAATCAGAAAAACAGCGACCGCAGAAATTAAGGCACTCATTACGGAGCTTTCCAACAATAAAGATATTGGTGACGTTTTGTTTTCGAGCTTTTTAGTTCAGTAAGATCGATCCGGTAAAAATCTACGGTGCAACAATTAACCTAATACCGTTGTCGCTAGCAATTATGCCTGTCTGACCATGAATAAAGTCGAGTAGCTTTTCACCTGCCATTTCGAAACGCCAACCCTGCGAGAGCTGGCTATTTTTTCGATTAACAATGAGGCTATCGATATCTTTACGGGTCGCTAAAGTTGCCAGTGCGATATTGTTGTCTTCGGCTATCTCTCGACACAATGCCATTAAACAGTCACCAATTGACTGTTGACCGGATGTTAAGACCTTTAATTTATCGTGTTTTGGCCATTCGCTGGCATCAATTGTCTGCGCCGTGGTAATAATGTCGAGAACTGTCTTAGCATACTGCTCAACAAACCTTTCGTTCGCGTCTCTAATAGAGGACAGCTCTGAGGCAGAGCTTGGCTTTAATCGAGCTATGTCGAAAATCAGCTCATCTTTAATGACCCACCGTTTTGGCAGATTCTTTTGTTGTGCCAATTGTTCGCGCCACTGGCAGAGTAAACTGGCAATCTGCAGATGAACACCTTTAAGCTTTTGAGCACCTTTGAGTTTCTTCCATAACTGGGTCGTATCGAGCTGGTAGTTCGATTCGGAACTCATCGCCTGCAACTCTGTTTCGATCCATGAAGCCCTATTTTTGACTTCCAATTCAGTCTTTAAATGACGATACACGGGCATTAAATAGCGCACGTCATCCATCGCATAATCTAGTTCACCTTCGGTCAAAGGCCGATGAACCCAGTTCGCACGGGTATATTTTTTCTCAAGCTGAACCTTGGTTACCTGCTGAACCAGATCGGCATAACTTATTTGATGGTTATACCCCAACACTGCGGCGGCGAGCTGCGTATCAAACACAGGCGTCGGGATTTGATTGTAATTTTGAAATAATATTTCAAGATCTTGGCTAGAGGAGTGAAATACTTTTATTAAATCAGGATTTTTTAATATCTTTTTGAATGGTTCAAAGTCACCGAAAGCAAGCGGGTCAATACAACCCATGTGCTGCTCTGTCGCAATTTGAATTAACGCGAGTACCGGATAATAGGTTTTTTCGCGCACAAATTCGGTATCAATAGCGCAATAGTCGGCTGTTTCAATGCTGGTACAAAAATCGGCCAACTTTTGATGGCTATCGATATAGGTGTAATCCATATTTAGTCTCAATGGGCTGTAAAGCCTTTATTTAATTATCTGGGCATTTCTAAAATACACTTTTGTGCGATTGCCGCCGCCCCCTCAGGGCACCTATTGCTGATGCAGGAAAAAAGATCCGGAAAAATCACTCTATTTATAGGTAACCTATAGGCAGTAAGCACCATGACGATGTTTATACTAATAGATGGATGAAAAGATTTATGGTTGACCAAAGTATATCAACGGATCTATTTTCTAGTGGGTGATTACTAACTTAGCATTACTTTACGACGAATATCACGCAATATGACAAAGGCTAAGGGCCACATTAACATGCCGATAAGCGGTGCGCCGAAGACAGCCTGAAGCGGTATCGTTAACCCCATGATGCCATTCATCCAAGAAATGATGAGCTGGCTTATCACTAATAAACTAAAAACGTATAAACTCTGTTGGGGCAATGATAAAACCCGAATACGTAGATGAACATTTAAGTTTAAATAGGTTATAACCACTAGCGCTAATGCATGGTGGCCAAGCAGAGTCCCTAGTAGACTATCAACCAATAGCCCAACAATGAATGCTGTCCACAAACCCACGCGTTTTGGTAAGGCCATTGACCAGTAAATCAGTATTAAAGCCACCCAGTCTGGACGATAAATTCTGACCCAGTCCGGCAACGGCAGTATCAACATAATCATACCGACGATGAAACTGATAGGGATAACTAAATAGCGCAAATTAAACATGCCTATTCTGGTTTATTATTCAGCATCAAAATCATCAACTTTAATTACCAGCACTTCTCGACTGCTGTTCAGCCTGGCCTTTGGTGCTGCCAGCACTGATACGAATCCATGCGTTAAGTCTTCGCTAATTGACACAACCGTTGCAACGGGATAATCAGCGGGGAATCGCCCTCCTAAACCCGATGTCACCAATTCGTCTCCAATTTGGATATCGGCGGTTGCGGGTAGGAAACGTAATTCAAGATAATCTGTATTGCCGTTGCCAAACGCGACTGACCGAACACCACTTCGAATAAATTGAACCGGAGTGGCATGATCAGGATCCGATATCAGAATGATGGTGGAAGAATATCGGTTGATATGAACCACCTGACCCATCACACCAAAATCGTCAATGATGGCATGCCCAATTGCTATACCGTCGTTAGTGCCTTTATTGATTTCGATTAATTGACGATAAGGGTTTTGATCAACCGAAAGCAGCTCTGCGACAATCACTTCATCTGTTAGCTTACGTGAAGTGCCGAGTAAATTCCTGAGCCGAGTGTTCTCTGCTTGTAATACTTGCATGCGCTGTAACTGGGCATTTAGTATACGCCTGCGAGCCTGAAGCGCTTCATTCTCTTCTAACAGTTCACTATGCAACGTAAACCACTCACTAACCCATTTCCCACCCAATGCTGGCAGGCTAACCAGATCTCTCAATGGCGATAGCACCAATGAGATGTTAGATCGAACGACTTCGAGGTGGTTATATCGATGGTCGACAAACATTAGTCCGATGGATATGCTTAATATTAACAGTACACGAATGTTAATTCCTCGCGCCTGCTGTTGTAACTGCGTCATGCGCGAAGGATCCTGGGCCTACTCAACAAGTTATTCGACTTCTAAAAAATCTAACCCATGCTGATCAATCATTTCGAGCACACGGCCACCGCCACGAGCAACGCAAGTCAACGGATCTTCAGCGATAATCACAGGTAAACCCGTCTCTTCCATGATGAGTCGATCGAGATCACGCAACAACGCACCGCCACCGGTGAGAACAATACCGCGTTCGGCAATATCCGAACCCAATTCTGGTGGCGTTTGCTCTAGCGCATTCTTAACCGCACTGACAATCCCGTAAAGTGGGTCTTGTAGGGCTTCTAGTATCTCGTTGCTGTTGAGCGTAAAGCTACGTGGCACACCTTCTGACAGATTGCGACCTTTCACTTCAATTTCGAGCAGGTCTTTCCCAGGGTAGGCAGCCGCAATTTCGACTTTAATTCTTTCCGCTGTTGCTTCACCAATCAAAATTCCGTAGTTACGTCGAACGTAATTGATAATGGCATCATCAAAACGATCACCACCTATGCGGACAGAAGCAGAATAAACAATACCATTCAATGACATCACGGCAACTTCTGAAGTACCACCACCAATATCAAGCACCATTGAACCCTGCGCTTCGTCAACTGGCATGCCAGCGCCAATCGCAGCGGCCATTGGTTCTTCAATTAAATAAACCTTACGAGCACCAGCACCAAGCGCCGATTCGCGAATAGCACGACGCTCAACCTGAGTTGCGCCACAAGGCACACAGATTAAAACCCGAGGACTTGGCCGCAGGAATTGATTTTCATGCACTTTACGAATGAAGTGCTGAAGCATTTTTTCGGTATAAGTAAAGTCAGCGATGACGCCGTCTTTCATGGGTCGTTTGGCAGTAATATTAGCGGGCGTTCTACCCAGCATTTTCTTTGCGTCAGTGCCGACAGCTTCAATCGACTTTGGGCCGCCCGGACCACGATTCTGTCGTATTGCGACTACCGATGGCTCGTTCAAAACAATACCCTGTCCACGTGAATATATAAGTGTATTCGCAGTCCCTAAATCGATCGACAAATCGTTAGATAGCAGACCCCTAATAGCTGAAAACATAAGTTTTTTTTAACCTAAATGTGTCCGATAGAACCCGTATAACTAGGTACGGGCGTAGAATTGGTCTAGATGACGCGTACTCTAACCTTGAGACAGGCTTTCGGCAAGAAGAAAGCCTTAAAATGGTCGCGTTATGCTTATACTGATTGTGAAATTATGGTAACTTTGCCTACTTTTCACCCGTAGCCTTGTAAAACAACCTAAATGACCCTAAAAATAGAAGAAGTGCGCAACATTGCACATCTGGCTCGCCTGCAAATCAACGATTCTGATGTTGAACAATATACAAACGAATTATCGAAAATTCTCGCCGTATTCGAGCAAATGAAAACGCATGATACAACCGATATTTTACCCATGGCACACCCAATGGACGCAACCCAACGATTGCGCCCTGACGTCGTTAATGAAACCAACCAACGCGACAAATTTCAGGCGATTGCACCTGATATTGAGCAGTTTCTTTACCGCGTACCGAAAGTGATCGAGTGAGACCAAGCATGACAACTACGATAAAACAGTTACAACAAGGCCTTGCAGAAAAGCAATTTTCAAGCGTGGAGATTACACAGGATTATCTCAATAAGATTAACCAGCACAATACGGACATAAACTGCTTTATAAGCGTCACTGATGAGCTGGCGTTACAGCAAGCGGTAGTCGCAGACATCGCACTTGCAAAAGGTACTGGGTCTGTTCTCACTGGCATTCCGATCGCACATAAAGATATTTTTTGTACCGATGGTGTTAAGACTTCCTGTGCCTCAAAGATGCTTGATAACTTTATTGCGCCCTACAATGCTACCGTTATCGAAAAATTTAATCGAAGCGGCACGGTAATGCTTGGCAAAACTAATATGGATGAGTTCGCAATGGGCTCGTCGAATGAAAACAGTTACTACGGCTCAGTAGCTAATCCATGGGACTTTAGTCGCGTGCCTGGTGGGTCATCCGGTGGCTCAGCCGCAGCAGTTGCTGCCCGGCTTGCGCCAGGGGCTACTGGTACCGATACCGGCGGATCGATTCGACAACCAGCAGCACTGTGTGGCATTACCGGCATTAAGCCAACCTATGGTCGCGTATCACGTTATGGCATCGTTGCTTTCGGTTCGAGCTTAGAACAAGCGGGTCCTTTTGCACATACCGCAGAAGATTGCGCCTTGTTATTGCAGTCTATGTCAGGATTTGACCCGCGTGACTCAACCTCTGTTGATCAACCAGTACCCAATTTTTCAGACAATCTCAACAATGACATCGCTGGCTTGAAGATTGGCTTGCCAAAAGAGTTCTTCGCCGATGGGCTAAATCCAGATGTCGCTAAAGTAATTGAGTCAGCCATTGCTGAATTTCGCAAATTAGGCGCAGAAATAGTCGACATCAGCCTGCCCAACATGGGCCTGTCAATTCCAGTTTATTATGTTGTAGCGCCTGCCGAGTGCTCATCTAACCTGTCTCGTATGGACGGTGTTCGTTTTGGCCATCAATGTGAAAATCCGGTCGATCTGGAAGACTTATACAAACGCTCTCGCTCTGAAGGTTTTGGTGAGGAAGTGAAGCGTCGAATCATGATTGGCACCTACGCGCTATCCGCTGGCTATTACGATGCCTATTATTTAAAAGCGCAGCAATTACGCCGTTTAATCAAACAAGACTATGTCAAGGCCTTTGAGCAGGTCGATGTCATTCTCTGCCCAACCACACCCGAAATTGCTTTTAAACGAGGTGAAAAAATTGGCGATCCTGTCAGCATGTACTTACAGGACATCTATACGCTTTCACTCAACTTGGCCGGTTTGCCCGGTATGTCTATTCCAGCTGGCTTTTCTCAAAGTATGCCCGTTGGCTTGCAGTTGATTGGTAACTACTTTGAAGAATCCAGAATTTTAAACGCAGCGCATAAATTTCAACAGGCAACTGATTGGCATCTTCAAGTACCGGAGGTGAAATGATGTCTGGCTGGGAAACGGTTATTGGCCTTGAAATTCACGCCCAACTAGCCACGTCGAGCAAAATTTTCTCTGGCGCCTCTACTGCTTATGGTGCCGAGCCTAATACTCAAGCCTGTGCAGTTGATCTAGGATTACCGGGTGTGTTGCCGGTGTTAAATGTTGAGGCGGTCAAAATGGCGATAAAATTTGGGGTCGCTATCGGGGCTGAAATTGGTAAGCGCTCTGTATTCGATCGTAAAAACTATTTCTATCCTGATTCACCCAAAGGTTATCAAATTTCACAACTCGATTTACCTATTGTTGGTGTCGGTAGTATTAATATTCAACTTGAGCAGGGCGAAACCAAAGTCATTGGCGTGACCCGTGCGCACCTTGAAGAAGACGCTGGTAAGTCCCTTCACGAAGAATTCGCCGCTCATACCGGCATTGACTTAAATCGTGCAGGTACACCGTTGCTTGAAATCGTATCCGATCCTGACATGCGATCAGCCAAAGAAGCCGTGGCCTATGCGCGGAAAATTCATACGCTAGTACGCTACTTAGAAATCTGTGACGGCAACATGCAGGAAGGCTCGTTTCGTTGTGATGCAAATGTGTCTGTTCGACCAAAAGGGCAGGGTGAGCTCGGTACGCGAGCAGAACTGAAAAACATTAACTCCTTTCGATTTCTGGAACGTGCGATTAATTATGAGGTTGAACGCCAGATTGAGCTCATCGAAGATGGTGGCAGAGTTGTGCAGGAAACTCGTTTATATGATTCCGATAAACACGAAACTCGATCAATGCGCAGTAAGGAAGAAGCCAACGACTATCGTTATTTTCCTGACCCAGATTTGTTGCCAGTCCTGGTCAGCGATGAAGAAATCGAGGCCATTAGACAGACTTTGCCCGAATTACCTGAGCAAAAGTGTCATCGCTATATTAATGAGCTCGGGCTGTCAGATTATAATGCAGACCTACTCACCAGTAGTCGCGAGGTTGCCGACTACTTCGAACAAGCTCTGGCATTCGCACCTGGCCTTTCTAATTTATTAGTTAATTGGATTTTAGGTGAATTGTCTGGCGCATTAAATAAATCAGATCTTGATATTCAGTCATCGCCAATCAGTGCAGAAATGCTCACCCATATGTTGCAACGCATAGCCGACAACACTATTTCGGGCAAAATCGCGAAAGAAGTCTTTGAAGCAATGTGGCTAGGTGAAGGAACGGCCGATGAAATCATCGAAAGCCGAGGCCTAAAGCAAATAACAGACACTGGCGCGATCGAGCTACTGATCGACCAAGTCATAAGCGCCAATCCCAATCAGGTGGCTGAGTTTCAGGCGGGCAAAGAAAAGATGCTTGGATTTTTCGTTGGCCAGATCATGAAACAATCAAAGGGCAAAGCTAACCCTGGCCAGGTCAATCAACTGCTTCTAGACAAGTTAAAGTCGTTATGAAGGATCCCGATCAACTGATTCGATTTCTGTTTAGTCACAATCCAATTCGTGGTGAACATGTGTCGCTGGATAATTGCTGGCGTGAAATAGTCGCCCAGTCTAGCCTCACCGGCACAGGCCTCACGCTGCTCGGCCATGCTTTGACTGCAGCAACATTGTTGGTCGAAACGCTAAAAATCGAAGGCAGTGTCAGCCTACAAATCCGTGGAAGTGGCGACATTCACTTACTCATGGCTGAAGCGACCTCAGATCACACTATTCGTGGGATAGTTCGGCAATCAAAAAATCCTAAGGACAACCAGAGCTTGCAGGAAATTTTTCAAACCGACAAACTGGTAATAACAATTAAGGGTAATAAAGGCCTGCCGCATCAGGGTATCGTACCGTTAACCGGTGACAGTATTGCCATCGCGCTACAGTCTTATTTCGATCAGTCTGAACAGTTACCAACACGCTTCTGGTTTGCCTGTGATGAAAAATCAGCGACTGGCATGTTGATACAGAAAATGCCGGCCGAGGAAAATGATAGAGACGCCTGGAATCGCGTATTACACCTCGCCGAAACCACCCAACAGGCAGAGTTACTAGCACTAAAAGCCGACGAATTATTACATCGATTATTTCATGAGGAAGATCTTGAGCTATTCGAGCCAAAACCAATCAGGTTTTCCTGTAATTGCTCCCAGGAAAGAACTCGCGATATGCTGATGTCTCTAGGAAAAGCAGAGATTGATGAGATTATTGAGGAGCAGGGTGAAATAGCCATTACCTGCGAATTCTGTAATGCCAATTATAGCTTCGATAAAATTGACCTGGAGCAATTATTTGTCCGCGGTGACATCGCTTCACCCAGCCTAACCCAACATTAATCACTATAGCTGACTATCAAGCTGACCCGTGCCAATAAACTCATGCGCTTCGTTATGATCATAGGGTATTGATTGCAACCAAAAGCCTTGGCGCTAAAGATTGCGAAATTTGTAACCGTATTGAATCAGTGATTTGTTAAAGTTAGGCCCAATACTGAAGGTTCACTTGACCTGCATACCCCTTGTAACAGCAGCCATCAACTAGAAACACTTTGATGACTGAATTAGACTCGTTACCAAAAAATCAGGAGACGTTTGATGGCGGTTTAGAATCAAAGCCGATCAGCACACAACCATTCACCGTACGACTACTGTGCCCGGTACCTGGTTCATAGATAACATAATCACCGGGCCCTAGCACCAAACCATCCGACTCAACTAAGTCTCCATCAATAATAAGATACTCTTCCCGAATCGTATGAACATGACGGGTTGTTTCGGATCCGGCTTGCATACGAATCATATAGGCGCCAAGCCCAGTTTCTCGGTCATAAGTTAAATCAAGTTGGCCAATATCTTTTAATATAGGGCCCTCAAAATCATAGGCTTCATATTTGGCATTTTGAGTGTTAATCACTCGTCGATGACCTTTTTGATTTGAATTTTTTACCATGGATATTGTCAATAAAAGAGTTGAATAAACCCTGATCAGCGGATCTTTAGGACAAGCCACCAAAGTATCTCGAAATACAGGCATCTAGATTAGCCTTTCTAAACCATTTTGTCGCCACCTCGTCAACAGCTATCAATAATACCTTACTTAAATCGTTTGAACACTTGAACGGGTATCGACACTGCTATCGCCATTTTGATTGTCGAGGGTCAGTACAGCATTAATAGTCAGACATTTACCTGCAACGAGGTCTCTGTTGTCAATGGTTATACTATTCGGGTTCAACACACCGCCTCCTCTACAACTGCGACTCGCACAGACACGACTTAAACTCTTGGTGGCATTAGCAATACCTTTACTTTGACCACCTGCGCCTCAACGACGAAATCGACATTCAGTAGTGGCGGTGGGGGCGGCTCAGTGTCGCTATTTAGTCTGGCACTGCTAATCGGACTGAAACGAATAATGCCTCGAAAACGTATTGATTTGAAGCAATCAGCAAGCCTTCTAATCTTGTTACTGCCGGTTATGATGTTGCTGGCCAAGGGATCTCGCTCAGAGGCAATTGTGCTTTTGACTACCCGTCAGCATTCGTCCAACGCATTTATCGGTTCACAATAATGTAATTGTTAAGGCTACTTGTGAAGATGATCAATCTGAAGTGACGGAAGACGTCATAGCAGTTTTACAAACTATCGATGATATTTTTCAAAGGATTATCAATTTCAACAACCGACCAGCAGATGACGAATAGCATTGGCAGCTATCTAATTTAGTTTGGTTGAATATAAATTAGGCGCTACTAAAGTGACTCAGGCTAAAGCTCTCTTTCGAGCAACGATTGAGAACGCTGATTAGTCGAGACAATAATACAGTTTCGTCCATTTTGCTTCGCTAGATACAATGCCTTGTCCGCACGAAACATAACGCTTTTTGTGTCATTATCTCCAGGCCGATATTGCTCAACACCAATACTCAACGTCGGTTTCAATATTATTGCGCCCAGCGTATTTATTTTTTCTGAAAAACAGGCTGATAGTTGTTCTGCTCGACTTATGCCTGCATCTGTACCCGATTCAGGTAGTAAAATTGCAAATTCATCCCCCCCTATTCGGCCCGCGACATTGTTCGAGCCAGTTGTTGACCCTATAGCATTGGACAATAAAATCAGCACCTGATCACCAACTAGATGGCCGTAGCTATCGTTTACCGATTTGAAGTTATCAATATCAATAACTAAAAGGACATATTCCATGCCTAAACGAAGCGACTGTTGATGAATAACATTTGCAGACTCAAAAAAAGCTCTTCGATTCTTAATGCCAGTCAATGGGTCTGTACGTGCTTGATGTTCAGCCAATTTCTTAGCTTGTATGAGAGCCATCGTTCTTTCTGCAATTTGATGTTCAAGGTTGAAGTTAAGATCTGCTAGCTCTTTTTGAGTTGTCTGTAGTTTTTCCTGAGCGTGTTTAAGATCGGTTACATCGACATGAATCGACACGATAGAGTTATCTTGCATCGCACGATCAGTCGTGCGAATCCAACGCCCATCCTGCATTTTTACCGTTAACGAACCTTCTAATTTTTCACGATAGGCCCATTTTCGTTTAAAAAAGTCTTCACCAAACCCGTCATCGTCGTCACCAACAACCTCATTACCTAGATGCACATCGATGAAACCTAGTTCATCACAATGAACCCCCGGAGCCGCTTGTGATTCAGTATAGTTATACATATTTCGGAAGGCGCGGTTACAGGAGACTAAACACCCACTAGAATCGTAAACAACCATGCCTTCTACCATGTTGTCTATGGCATCAAATAGGACTGTATACGCTTTTTGTAGCTGTGGATTTGACATCTATTTACTAAATTCTTAGTGGTTAATACTGTCCAATTTTCTTCACCTTACCTTTAGAGGTAGCCTAAATTTTCTTTCTCGTCACTCAATACCCTAAGCTTCAAGCTAACACATTCTATGCGTATTACTAGTGCAGTGTTAGTCATTATGATGACCTAACTAGATGCTAGTATTCACCAGAGTAGTGACGGGACCCAACCTCAGGTAACACCAGAAATAGTCGGCGCGTTATGACCAGAGATCGACTAAAACCAACCACTAATCGCGTCATCTAGCCTGACTTTACAGCGGTTAAGCTGTCCTTGGTAACGCTGAGACTGCCGTTTCACCTTTCCTGCCACCTGTTTTAGCCAAGTTTTTTTATTGTAAGTCTTTCGTTTAAATCCGCCTCGGCCCTCGTGATAAGCCAGGTATTGCGAGTAGATATCTGATTTATTAATACCTAAACTGCGAGAAGAACCATCCATATACCAACCAATAAAATTGATTGCATTGTCGAAATTGTCTCGCACGTCGAAGCGATGCCCATCAGCAGTATATTCATCCCAAACTGGGTCCTGAGCCTGTGCGTAGCCAAAAGCCGAAGATTTTCTGAATAATGGAATAAAACCGAGGAACCATTTTCTTTTTGGTTTGGCGTGCCCGACAAATCGAGATTCCTGATGCATAATTGCCATCATGTCCGGTATCGATGTTTTCCATCTATTTTTTGCATCAACTGCGGCTTCATACCAGTCGGGCTCACCGCCAAATATGTTACAGAGGCTATTGGTATCTCTCGGTTGATAAACCGCGCAGCTTGAACTAAACGTAATAATGAGAACGATTAGCAAAGGTTGCCATTTGTAGTCACGCTGGTTGTTTTTTCTGTGTGACTTCATGGGTTCAGGTTCCGAGGGCAATATATTTTTTCTGGTATAACTGACTAACGTCACAGTAGTTTAAGCTAATGAATGTAACCCCCACATAAACTCTGGTATTTAGTCGCAACTAGTAGACCACTCGCTATCATACTCGTTATCTTCAATCTCAATCATCGGAAGTCTAGTACCTCCATAAGTAAAGCGATTGCTGCCCTTCCATTCAAGCCCAGCATCATTTGTAGTGCGGGCATAGTAATACCATATCGGGCTACGAGAAGTCAGTCTCTTGCCGTTTTCATCTTGAAGATAGAATAACGCACCAGAATCAACATCCCACCAACCGCCAAAATACCAATCATCATCTAACCCTTTGTATCGAATTAATAGCGTTATCGGGTGCTTGCATTTATTTTCGAATACAAACCCATCGTTCGTGGTCGGACTGTCAATAATCCGGCTAATAATCGGTGTTGAAAAATTCTCTTGATTGAAAATTAACCATCCTGCATATCCGAACCCCACTAGAACTAATATTAGCACCGGCATTTTCCAGACAGAAAGTTTCTGATCTGCAACAGGACTGATTATTTCAGGAGCCCTATCTTCAAATTTTTGCGCCTTTTTATGTTCAACCCTCCCTATTAGCACCTGTTCATTATTTTGCCGATTCTTCGCAATCCATGAATCGTAATCTGCTCTTTTCTGTGGATTTGAAAGAATAGAGTAGGCTTCGCTGACTATGAGCATGACCTGTTTAGCGCGCTGCTTGTTACCCGCGTGATTATTAGGATGAAATTTTAAAAAATAGACTTTGAATGCTGCACGGATGTCTTCAATGCTAGCGTCCTCTTCGATTTTTAAATGGCTATAATGTGTCCGAAATTCGGGCATAAAAAATTCCGTTAGGTTCTTTTATATTTTTTGCTTTAAGCTTCTTACTTTAGTAGAGTAAATATTGGAGCTTAAGGTGGTTTTAAGGGATGGTACATACAAATTATTTTAAAGTTCACCGTATTTATTTCAACTGTCTGTTTCAGATCAAAGATTACCCATAGGGCTTTATTTTTAAGCTTAAACAAGTCATTAAACTAACTATCCCAAAGTGACACCAAAAACGCAACTATCTTAACCTCACCTTGATCATCTAATAATGACATTGCCCTTCGCCTAAACACCATACCGCTGTATTTATTCAGCCAGAAAACGGTGTCCTTTAGACATTGCCTGTCAAGCAATTCAAGAAAACCTTTTTTGGTTAGTATCAATGCAATCATTTCAACCCGTAAGTCTATGCTGTTTGACTCACTTATTTATGCACAAGCCTGCCCTAGAGCCTCGTGAATACTCAGCGTATTTAAATACGAAGCTGCCAT
>Ga0307489_10000174_pt1 | contig 34609 bp, 53 predicted proteins | sample SB12metaG_FD_202247 | JGI IMG/M metagenome (GOLD analysis project Ga0307489, IMG submission 202247) | Sea-ice brine microbial communities from Beaufort Sea near Barrow, Alaska, United States - SB 1.2 | ecosystem: Environmental > Aquatic > Marine > Coastal | place: USA: Alaska | collected... | reverse complement strand
TACAATTGTTGTAAGATGTCGAAAGCTGCAGCTGCATCACTGACATGCTGGGCATCCGTGTCGTTGCCGAACGAAGCGACGGTGTTCGGGCCCTTATATAAACCGTTCGTGCTTCTTTCGTAAGCTGCAGCCTGTTCCCACCACCAATCGTCTCTATTTTGAGAGTTCGCGGGATTGTTGGGGTCCTCGGGGCTGCTTCGTCCTTCAGTTGTGCCTCGCGTGCTCTGCAAAGTGTCGGCTGCAAAGACAGAGTGACCTAAAAATCATTCAAAACCAGCTGCCAGGCCCCCTGTTCAAACTCGGACGGGACCTGCCACTTTCGCCCGCACGGTCCATGAGCACCCCCCGCGCCTCCGCCCTGTCCGCCGCGGCGCGGCAGCTCGCCGCGGCCATGAGTGCCGCCGCCGCCGCCGTCGAGGAGGAGGACGACGTCGCGGCCGCCGCCGCCGCCGTGACGGGGGGCAGCGCCGCCGGTGGGGGTTTGGGGGAGGAGGTCGCCACCGCCAAAGCAGGGCGGAGGGTACAGGTTGACCCCAGTCCTCGGTCCTCCCTGCCTCCCGTCTCCCTCCTCCTTCCATCTTCCTCCCGGCACCTGATCGTCGTCCCGCACACCATGCCCCCATACGACCTCCCTTCATCCTGCCACCTCTCACCTCCCTCCTCCCTCCCACGAGGCAACTGCTGTCAACCTTTGCTTTCAATTTCAACGTGTGCACCCCTACAACAAGGCAGTTGAAAACCTCTTCGCCGCCGCTACCAACGCTGCCGCAAAGTCACGCAGGGAGGCGGAGGCGGTGGAGCGCGCCGCGAAGGACGCCGCGGTAGGGGCGGCGTCGGGGTCCCCCTCGTCCACATGTCTGCTCAACCTGAGCCGTCATTGTCACTGAAACCACCCAACGTACCCTACAAGAGGTGCTTACTGCACTTGGGTCAAGCTGGAAAGTGGACGAGTGTAAGCCCCTGCACGGCGGCGGACTCTATCGCCGCGGTGGGGGCGGCGCTGGGGTTTCCGTACCCCTCGGACGACATCGCGATAGTAGGCCGAAGTAGGTAGGAAATGATGTTGGACACGTAATCAAGCGCATTTCGAACCCTCGATTATTGAGTTATATGACATCCTTTGACGGTGGGCCTGTTGAATAGTTCCCGCCATGTCATCACACGCGTTTCGAACCCTTGTTTCTTGATTTACATGACATTGTTCAGATGACGTGGCGACGAATTTTGGACCAACGCTTTTACTTGAGTTAATTGACAACCCATGACGTGGCGAGCACCACGACTGCATCTGTCCGTAGACGCGGGGCACGCGCTCACGAGCTGACCACAAGCAACACAGTATTTAGAGTGATTATAATTAGTAGCGGAAAATCCTCGCCCCTTCCACAGTGTCTCCTCTCTCAAAAATCATGGAACCGTGCCACAACGTGAACGACTTGTTCAACAACTGCTTGACGCTAGAGGTAGAGTAGAGGTACAAGTATGGGTACCTGGCAGACCAGGCCACGTGCATTTAGGGTTTCTCGACCCCAAACCCTAAGGTTTGTTCGGGCTATCTGGTCTAGCCAATCAGTTGCTCTCCCGCGAAAAGTTGACAACGAAGAATGTGATGCCCGCGCTCGCACTTTCACACGCGTCGAGCGCGCCGCCTGGTCCCACCGCACATAACCCGCGCTGCCCCGCTCCTCATCTTCCTCTTCCTCCTCCTCCGCCTCACTGCGCCGTCCAGCCGGCAGCGTCCACCTCGGTCGCCCTTGCACCCGCAACAAAGAACCACGCCTCCTCCTCCTCCTCATTCTCCTGCTCCTCCTCCTCCTCCTCCTCCTCCTCCTCCTCCTCCTCCCGGCTGCTCACAGTGCACCGGTACAGCATGACGTCTCCGCCCCCCGCGGCGTTCGAGTCGAAAGAGCAGTCTGCGACCACCGTGGTTGTCCGCCACCGCTGGACCATCGATGGCTTGGGCTCGGACCTCAGTCTCTATCCTCAGGTGGGCCTGGCAGATATCGACCCATTTCGACCTCTCGACCAACATCACATTACAGGGGAATAGGGAAACCGATGGAGATCGTTCGATATCGTTCGATAACGATCGCTAACAGGAACAGCGTCATTTCCTTGGTCAATATGCTCTTGCTCGGCACGTCTCAACACGAAACGAATGCGTGTGGTTGACTTGGCGGGCAAGTGCCTGGCAGATATTGATCGCCACGTAGGATGCCACATAGGATGCCATCTAACTGGGGTCCAAAGTGCGTGTTATCGATGACGTGGCGGTCGTCATTGCCTGTCCCTTTGCTGAGGCGAAGACTATCAAAAGCTCTCAGTTCGCAGTAGGTAATGTGGGCATGGGTTGCATCACGGCGACGCCGCTCTACCATTTGCCGACAGACGATGAACACATGAGCACTTTCAAATTACAGTTTGTACTTTTCGGATACCCACCGTGCGTTCCAGAGGCAGGGGCTTACACTCGTCCACTTCTCTGCTCAACCTAAGCCGTTATGATCAGCGAGCCGTCTAGTGTCCAATTCATGACCCACCCATCTACTGAAGGTACCCAACGTATCCCACAAAAAGTGCTTACGATGAGTTGAGAAGTGGACGAGTGTAAGACCCCGTCGGAAGGACGACCGCCACTTCAGGGGCGAACCTGAGACAGTCATGCTTGGCTTTGTGAACGTTGGCCCGGACGGTGAAGACGTGTTCCATCGCACCACGCCCAAAGCCCTCATGCCCAACTCCCGTGGTAGGGCAGTGCAGGTTGACCCTATCAAATTCACGGTTGACCCCGGATGTATACGGATGTGGGGTTTGTTGTGTACGGATGTAGGGTCAGATTCGTACAGATATAGGGTCAAGTGTGTACGGATATAGGGTCAGATGTGAAGGGGCAGATTGACCCTATGAAACCCACGTTGAAAGAGCCTGAATTTTAACTGCCTTCAATCTTTGCTTTCAATTTCAACTTGCGCCGCTACACCGTGGCATTTCCGCAGCGAGCAACAGGTTCGTGCACAGTGATTTTGACACCGTTTATATGGCTAATGGCGACGGCGTAGTCGAGGTAGGGGGTGCAGGTTGACCCCAGGTTTGACCCCGGATAACTTCGATTAGTTTCTGCGCTGGAGGCTGAAATATGATGGACTGCTTTTTTATTCATCTCGCCAGGCCGCTACTCGTACTTAGTTTTTGCTTTCATTACCTATTGCGCCGCTACAGCGAGGTGTTTTGCGAGGTCACCGTCCGAGACACCGTCGCCGAGGAGCCTCCGACCCCGGCAGCGGCGCCGACGGTGCCCGCGGGTATTGCAGCGACGCCGGCGGTGCTGGCACTGCTGGAAGACCACCGCCGGATGCTGACGGAGGCAGGTTAGAGCAGGCTGACAGTACTAAAATCCGTATTCAAAGCGCTTGAAACTATAATATGACACTCTACTTTCAAGTTTTGCTTTCAATGTCAACTTGCGCCGCTACACGGAGGGCCGGGGCGCCGACGTGTCGTTCGCCGTCGGTGGCAGGGATTGATGTATAGTGCTCGCCACGTCGTAGGATGTCTTTAACGAGGGGTCACACATGGGTTTGATGATGTGGCGAGCACTATATTTCAGTCCTTAGTCGGCGGCGAGACGCAGCGCGCACACCGCTGCATTCTCGCCGCGCGCTCCCCCGTCTTCGCCGCGCTCCTTGAAGGCGAATACGCCGAAGGTGGTAGGGTCTGATTGATAGCACTCGACACGTCATCAAACACATTGCGATCCCTCATTTTCTTTGTCTACCTGTGACGTGGCGAGCACTACCCATCAGTCCCTGGAAGGGGTGTTCACCATGTGGCCCAATGAAAGCGCCACGTCATTAAACACATTTTGAACCCTCATTCCTTGACTTGAAACGGCATCCTATGACGTGGCGAGCACTATCCGTCAGTCCCTAGAAATCGGCGCTCGAGCCTCAGAGCCCGTCGATGTTCAGGACATGAACCCGAAGGTATTCGCGGCCGTGTTATGGTACATCTATATCGGCAGTGCCGCCGCCAGCGCGGAGGAGGAGGAGGAGCTAACGGTGAGGCCTTGGCGGACTGGATGATAGGATCGCCTGCCACGTTATTACACTCATTACAAACCCCCGTGTCTTGATTTAGACTATCTATGAAGATGCTTGACTCAGTACTGTGTATACGCGCTACATATCATCTTGAAATGTTCACGTTTCTGCGATATGGTTTCCAGGTATTTTATCGTCTGAATTTGTGCATCTCCATGTCGGCCAAGACGCGCTTCGTCCATGGTGTTGAACACAGCGCTAGCTCACTCTTCACCTTCGTCTTTGAGTTAAACGTCACCCTAACATGTGTACGTGACGTGTCAAGCATGGACACCATCCGGCCCTCGCTGCCGGCGGAGTTTGTGCAGCACCTGCTAGCGGCGGCGGACAGGTACGACGTGCCCAGTCTGCGCGAGGAGTACGGGCGGCTGCTCATGCGCCCCGACCTCATTACGCCGGCCACTGTGGCGTACACGCTGACACTGGCGCACCAGCATGGCATCGCTAACCTAAAGGTAGAACGGTGCAGGTTGACCCCAGTAGACCCAGGTTGACCCCTGGATGACCCCAGGTCTACTTCAGGTTGACACCCGTTTGAACGTGGGTTGACCCCAGGCTGACTGCCTGTTGACCCTGGGTTGACCGCGCCTGGCCTCAACACTTGAAACTGACATATGAGGAAGCGCTACCAGACTATCACTTCAATTTCAACCTGCGCCATTACCTGAAGGAGGCGTGCGTGAAGTTCACGTCGCGGCACGTGGAGGCGGTGACCGAAAGCGAGGGATGGGTGCACCTCATGCGCGCGGCGCCCGTGCTCGCCACCCAGGTGCTTCGTGCCGCCGCCGGCCTGCGCAACTCTGAGGTAGGGCGGTGCACGTGTTTGCGAGCACGGTAAACGACGCGATTGGCGTGTATGATGTATTGAGCATGTGTGATGCTCTGTGAGCTTGGCAGGTGCTACTCGATTGAAATCGTGTGGTTCATTCTGCGATTGAAACTACAATATGATAAACCGCTTTCAAGGTCGATTTTCAACTTGCGCCGCTTCATTGAGGTGCCAGAGCGGGAGCCGGAGGGCGGTACCACTGGCGAAGGAGGTGGCGGGGCGCGCGGGTCCCCAGCGGGCAAGCGCCGCCGCAAGCGGTGAAGCGCGTGCGGCGTGTGAGGCGCTTCTGCCTGAAGATGTGTTGAGGTAGCGGACTGCCTGATCGATCCATTGTAAAGAATAAAGAATCAAGAATCAAGAATAAAGAATAAAGAATAAAAAGAGTAGAGAATAACTTTGATTCGCCCTGACCCCCGTGTAATGACCCGCGTGCATGCGCGATGAGACTGGGTCGTGTTATGCATCGTAAACTCGCCCCTCGTAACCTTCTGTCCGGCACAGGCACTCGTACGTGCGCAGCGCCGTTGATGCCTAGTGCCTGATATGGGGGTGAGAAAATATATGCACAGCATAAGTGCGTGATATTATTTCTGTCCTCTGCGCTGTGAAAAGTTGAGAAAACCGTGTACCGGTCCACGTTTCAGCTCATCCCGGTGATTTGACCATTTGAAGAAAAAGGTGAATATCGGACGTGTGGACTGTTGAAGACTTTACATGTAGGTACCCTCCCTGCTTGAATTAGATTTCCATAGATCCTCGTTTCATAGGTTCAACGACGTCCTATGAAGCTACGACGTGGATTACTCGTCCTCGTGCAAAGTATCACTGCATTCTATACATTCATCTTCCACGCTCTCACATCTCAAGCACCCTCCGCCGTCCTCGGTACCGCACTTGCCGCGTTCGACATTGACTACTTCTAGTGTTCTAGACCAGGTTCTAGACCCTCGTTTATTGGGCCTCATTCTCATTCTCATTCTCATATGCATTCTCAATTTCGTTTTCGTTTTCAATTACATTTTGATGGCTCTCATTCTCAGTCTCATGCACCGCCTTCGATGACCGTGCGTTGCGGCGTGTTCATGATTCATCCGTGGGCGCACCGCTTTGCTTGCGTGCGAACCTAGCTAAATGCCCAACACGAGCAGACATTGCCCAATGACTCAAGCACGGTTTCAGTAGATGAAGTCTTCAGCATCGAGGCCGGCCGAGTCACGCCCGTTGTCTATCGCCCACTTCACCTCCTCCAGGTGCGCAAACCGCCCCGCGCGCTCGCACGTCTCAATATCCCACGGTGTAGTGGCGCACTATAGCAGCCACGCAAGTCGAAATTGAAAGCAAGGTTTGAAAGCGGTTCATCACAATTTAGCTTCAAGCGCTGAAACCAGGCGCGCTGTCAACTCAAGTTTGGATAGTGTTCAACCTGCACCACCCCACCATGGGCAGTCATGCTCCCGCAACCACTGCAACACGCGCAGGTGACCATAACCCGCGGCTCGCGAGCACGTCCACTCATCCCACGGGCACCCGTTGTCATGTGCCCACGCCAAAGTGTCTAGGTGCCCGCCCTCAGCGGCCATTGCGCACGTCCCCCACTTCCCATTGTCCCACTCACAGCCGAGCTCGCGCGCAAACTTCATCATGTCCAGGTGCCCAGCCTCGGCGGCCCACGTAGTCATGCTCGCGCCCATGACCTCATCGTCCCACGGGCAATCACGTTCCAGCGCATACATCAGCACATCCAGTGGCCCGTCCCTAGCAAGGAGCCAACATGTGTACTCGGTCCACGGGCACCCATTCTCCCACGCCCACGCCAGCCACTTAACAGATCCGATGAACTCCTTGAGCTTGAGCGGCACCCAAATGCTTTCCCCCGCGATCGGGAGGCCGGACGCCACCACCGCCGCCAGCCACGTCGGCCCCACTTGTGCGAGCAGGGCGCGTCCCGTGGGGTTCAGCAGCGGCAGAACCTCCGCCGCGAACCTCGGACAGCTCCTCGCGCAACCGCTCGAGCAACGGCGACGGGTAGGTTATCAGCCCCTTCGCCCGCAGCGCGCGCAGCACCTCGTCCTCGCGAAGCGCGGTGTCCGCAGCGTGGCCCACCACCAAGGGTCTTACTACATAACTAAGGGACAACAGATAATAGTGATACTGAAGACTGCCCCCAGAGGATACTATAACTCCCTTAACGTTATTATAACACGCGTACTGAGGAACACGGGTATTGAGGCATACCAGCATACTGTTTCTGGTGCAGATTCTTTTTCAGCTCTACTCGAGTAGATCAGAGCGCTACTCGTCACTTTGGGGGTTCCTGATATCTCGGGGACACGGCTTAGTTAAGCTGCAGACGTGAAGATCTGAAGAGCGTACTTCGTCCTTGGCAAATAAGGCCCTGCCAGCTCCTCGGCGAGCGCGGCCGACAGGCGCACGTTGCGATGGTGAGGGGTGCGGTGAGGGGCGCTCAGCCCCTGCGCCCTCGTCGCCGGGGGATAGGTTATCAGCCACCTCTCCCCGAGCCTGAGCAACAGTTCGTCCTCGGAAAGCTCGGCGCCCGCGACTCGCGCCAACATCGCAGCGAGCGTGGCCGACAGGCGCGCGACGTAGCCGCGGTCAGAGGGGGGGTCGGCGGCGGCGGCGAGGTGGGCCGGGGTCTGCATGGTGGAAGTGAGTGACGTGGCGGCGGGCGCCGTGGGGGCGGGAAGGGCGACGCCTGATCTCAAAAAGTGTACAGCCGATGAGATCTGGAGGTTGGGGCGAGATAAGGGCGGCGGGGGCGTGCGTTCGTGGCCACGGCGGCGGCGTGTGCGGTGGCGGCGGGGTTGCGGCGGAGGCGGTGGCGGTGGCGGCGGTCGGCAGCTATCGCGCGAGCGGTTACTGTGGCGGTTCCGCCGTGTCCCGGCTTGCCTCTTGGGGCACCCCTCCACCAAATCTCGAGATGATTGGTAATTTGGTATCGAATGGATTTTCAGCCAAGAGCTAGGCCCTCTGGCTTATCTTCCCACTTCCACTGCACTACATCGTTGACCGCGCGATGCCACCTTGGCATTCACATATAGACCGTCATTTCTTGAGTTCACCGACATCCCATCACCATGACTCTTTCACTGCATTATACATCATCATTTCCCGCGCTCTCACGTCTCAAGCACCCTCCATCGTCTAGTGACTGCCCCTTGCCGCTTTTGACATTGACATTTCATTACAGACACTCGTCTCTTGAGTTCTGAGCCCTGGACCCTCGTTTCAGATTAATGTTGATGGCTCTCAGTCGCAGTCTCATGCACCGCCGTCGGTGACCGTGCATTGCGGCTTCTTCATGATTCAGTGGGCTCATCTCTTTGCATCCGACGAGGACTGATTGAGGCCGTCAGGCTGAGTGCCGTAATGTCTGTACGGGGGGGACGCTACGCTTGCTCGCTGCAACGTCGCTGATATGCGTTGGGAGAAGAGAGAACAATCAAGGAAACCGGGCGGGGGGCGGCGGGGATAAGGGATGAGCGGCAGAGGAGGATGAGGAGGTGGGTGGTGTAGGTCGTGAAATAGGTGGTGAAGGCGGACATGGAAGAGGAGAAGGTGGAGGAGGAGGTGAAAGAGGTTGAAATGAAGCTGCAGGATGAGGAGGAGCAGGAAGGAGGCGGCGGCAACGCCGCTGCGATGCGCTGGATGAAGAATCAAGAAACCGGGCGGACGGCGGCTGGGACGAGGGGTGAGGGGAGGATACATGAGGAGGACGGTGGAGGAGGTGGAGGTGGTCGAGGTTTACTCAAGTACATAGTAACCTTTACAGTATGGCACGAGCTGGTGACCATACCCGGCAGTTGTTTAGTTGCAATTCGTCCATAACCTTAGTCTCATCAGAGTCTCAGTTTATCAAAGTCTCCGCAGGACGATGATACCGAGGTGACACGAGACTGTGCGTGTGCCCGAGGCTGCAAACGGGGAACGGCGACGCCGCGCGCTCCAGCAGACAATTGGAAGGCGGGACGGCCCGCCGCGCCGGTGAGGGGAGGCGACTGTCAGACCGACCCTCTCATGGTGGCAGTTCAAAGCTTCAAGCGCCGCACCGCGCCGGTGTGAGCTGCCCTTTGATACGACTGGACCTTGGACTGGCTGTCATTTAAGGGTGCCGTTTGGGCGTCACACGGGCGACCCTGATGCGCACAGACGGGTCGGAACGTGAAAAGTCGCTTGCGCGCAACCCCCGCGCCACAAGCAAGACGCGACCGACGTGCGGACGACGATCTGAGGAACAGCGGACATGGCGCCGAGCCACCAATGTGAGGAGGTTGTGACGACGGCGCCGGCAGCGCCGCCGGAGGTGGCAGCGGCAGTGGCGTGGAAAAGGAGGCAGGACGCTGAGGTGCGGTGGGCGGAGTCGCACGTGGCTGCGAAGGCGGCCTCTGTGACGTCGCAGGCTGCCATAAATGAGGCGAACGCGGCGATGGCGGCCGCAGAAATGGCGGCGGCAGCGACGGCGGCAACGGCGAAGGGCTTGGCCACGGGGCGGGTGGTTGCGGCGCGCTGGAGGAGCATGTCGCGACTTGTGGCGTTACCGAGGACGTCCTCGACACCTAGGGCCTCCGTGGCGGAATTGGCGGCGGCCGCGGCGGCGGCCGCAGCAGCGGAGGCGGCGGCGACGACGGCGGCGGCGGCGGCGGACCAAACCGCGGCATTGGTGGCGGCAGCGACGGCGGTAGAGCGGTGCTGGTTGCCAGTAGCAAAACCCCATCACCACATAGTGAGCCTTGAACCGATGAAACTCATTTTGAAAGCGCCTGGAACTAAGCGCTTGAGACTAAAATATGATCAACTGCTTTCAAAATTTATTTACAATTTCAACTTGCGTCGCGACAACTTGTCTTGGCTCCAGGTCCGTCTCTGAGGTTTAAGCTCTGCCTGTCCACCAAAATGTGGAACCAATTGGAAATCACGCACGCTCTTCTATCGACGTGTTTTTTGTGAGTCCGTCTCCATCATTACAGCGTTTGCCCTTGCACGACGGTCATTGACAAGAAGCACTCGACCGAGATCGGTGCCAAACATGCATTCAGGGTGACATACTGCACGCGGAGAACAGACATCGGGACCTCCAAAATGAACCATACGACGCCCGAACCCCCCCACGCCGCTGTGCGGGCGGGTCAGGTATGGGGGTGCATTGAGATGACTACTGAAGCACCAATACGCTCCTTAGCTGACATGGCTTCAACTAGGTCGGTAATAATAATAAATACACAGACGCGCGGAAAAGGAGGAGAAGAGTCAACGTCGGTCGAGTGCTTGTTCTGAATACCCACCCTGCCGTGAGCCCCGCCACTCGGGCCGGGTCGTACCCCAGCTCCGCGAGTTCCGCCGCAAACACCCGCCGCCAGGGCCCGGAATCAAACAGAAGGCGGTGAATACTGCCACCTTTAAACAGAGGGTGTGATAACTGTATCAGGACCTAGAAAATAAAAGAGCGCTTAACTATCATGTAGCGGCTCAAGTGGAAATTCAAAGCACATTTTGAAAGCAGTTTATGATATTCGAGTCTCAAGTGCTGAAACCGTAGGCGCTTTCAACACGTGCTTTGAAATTAGACAGCCTGCACAGCTCTACCTTCATTCCCGTGCGTCGTTTGCCAGTCGCGGTGACATACATGGGCAGCTGCTTCGTTGCGGCGGCGGCAGCGGCGGTGGCGGCGGATTCGGCGGCGGTAGCAAACACACCCAGGGGCTGCTTCGTTGCCTTGTTACCAGTGGTTTTGGGCCTGTAACTGTTGCATATGTCCGGATTCCCTTGGATCGCGGCAACCTCGAAGGAGGGTCATTGAGAAATAACGCTCGAGCGGAGATCGAGAATGACTCACCTTTAGGGTGGAATGTTGGTACATACGCACATAGATACATATATAGAGAAAGAGACGCTTCCGCGTGTATAAAGAGGCACCAAGCTTTCTCCCCGGCCCCCGTACAGACGTGCGCCGGAGGAGGAGGAGTCGAGTAAACGTCGGACGAACGCGTCTCCACATTAACCCCCCTGCCTCAGCCTCCGTCAGGGAGCGGCAGCACTGCTCCTTGTCGGCCTCGCCGCAGCGGCGCAAGTTGAATTTGAAAGCAAATTTGAAAGAGGTTCATGGGCCTTCAGCTTCAAGCGCTATGCTCCATGCACTTTTAACGTGGGTTTCATTGGGGCAACCTGCACCGGCCCACCTCACTGGCCTTCTCATTAGCCCGGATGCGGACGAAGCACATGCGGAAGAGGAAGATGCGTACTCGGAGCTTCGCTGAGAGCGCATACAGAAAGCCTTCCTTTGTGCAGGGTCGCAAATTTAATTCGTGCTCACTTGAAAGTACAGCTACAGCTAAACAAATTAATAAGCAAAATATCAGAGCAGTATATCGTATGTTAGTGTCAAGCACTGGAACCAGGAGGTTTCGACAAGGTTCTGACTTGCAACATCCCACCTTTTGCATCTTTGTCTTCTGCAGGTATTCCGACATGGAAAGCAGCATGTGCCCGTACTGTCGCATCGCAGCATACGTCCCGAACGCCAGTCGGTCGTTGATGCCGCCCCAGTGCCCGAAGTCGGGCACGTACCACGCATCGGATTTTTGGCGCCGTTCTTTGTGACCTACCAGTACACGTGTTATTTTTGCGTTGCCTGGCAGCCGCTCACTTCAAGCTGACCACAGAGTTGGAACCAAAGCTCCTCGCACGCTGAAACTCGCTGGGTAATCCCTTATAGGGGTCGTTGGCACGTTGGGGGGCCCAAATAAGCGTTGCGTGCAGATGTATCAATGCGCAGCCCCGTCACCGCTTCCCCACCGGACCCAAAATCGCGTGTTGTCCAGTCTAGCAACGTACCCCCGAGGGCACAGCGATGGGCAAGCCCCTCACCAGTTTCAAGCAATGGCAGATGTGGCGCGCCAGGTCCCTCCCTTGGGGTACCTGGGGGAAGTTCAGGGTCCGGGGTCCACAAGATCTCGCCCATGCAAGGGTCTGGGGTGAGCCGACCAGCTTTGATGGCCGAATTCGACTGAATTGGGGGGTGTCCGGCCATGCACGGCGTGTTTTGAGCAGCGCGCGACACACGTGGCGCGGACCCCGGACCCAGAATCGATTCCTTGTCTTCTTCCTGGCGCGTCAGGCCAATCCGCGTTGCATTCCGTCGAAATCCCAGAGGGACATTGCTCCGCAAAGATGGCACCCGCAACGCCCTGCGTCAGCGCGGTTCTCTGGGTCTATGAACCAGAGAGACACCACCAAGTGACGACACGTGTTATATTCAGTTCGTCGGCCAATGTTTTCCGAAGACACCACGCGGACATTTCACTGGCCGGCGCGTGTCCGGCCGTGATTCGGTCGGTCGAAAAGAAAGGTCCTGCACCGGCTCAATTTAGGCTCCAAATGCTGAAACCAAGCACCATCAACCCTGGTTAAATCTGGGGTCAACCTGCACCGCCCTACCATGTCCAGCATCACGTTACACTCATGTGCCCGCTCGTTGTGCGCATGCGTGAGGTTGTACGTGTGCATGAACACCCGCACCTCGGCGCCCGCAATCTGGGCCAGCCCCGCGTCTCGCTGTGTTACCAAACCACAGTGTTATGTGAGTGGATTGATTCATCCCTTCACTGCGTAAATGAATTCATCAATCCCATCACTACCACACTGATATTGATTCAACACGTCAACACGGCCTTACTGAGCATTGTAAAACCAACAATGGATTAAAGTCGGGTGCATACATTAGGAAGATGTGGGGCATCGACTATCCATTGGTGCCCCGCCTGCGGCGCGGATGGGATCCAGTATATTGGCTATGGCGCTGCCGGCGACGAGGTGCGTGGAGCGGTGGATACCAAAGAACCCGACACACACCCTCTGCTGCGAGGCGCATTTCGGGGGCCCGATATCCCACTCGCCACAGGGCCTTGCGGGTTATGCTTGCCGCGTCACATGCCATGTACACATGTTTGCACCACTTAACGCGGTATTTAGGGGGTATGTCAGGGGTAATGTAAGGGGTAATGTAAGGGGGATTATGGGGTATGTAAGGGGTGTTATGGGGTTGTTTCGGGGGACACAGGGGCTGTTTACGGCGTGTTTCGTGGGTGTAAGGGGGTGTTTGGGGTGTAATTTGAGTGATAGAAACGTCTCAGGTTGAGCAGACAAGTGTGGAAATGAGTGACGGTGCCCTCTGTTTGCGACGCGTTGAGCCTTGCCATGCCACCGCTGCCGCCTTCATCTCCGCCCCCGACCCCGTTGATGACCTGATTCACGTTGTTGAACCCACCGTCCCCGATGCGTGCAGTGCGCCAATCGGGTGCGGGGGCGGCACGGGCGGCGGCAACGGCGGCGGCGGCGAGAGCGGCGGCGGCGGCGGGGGGTCCAGGGACAGCGGCGGCTGCAGCGGCGGCGGCGGCGGGGGGGGCAGGGACAGCGGCGGCTGCAGTGGCGGCGGCGGCGGCGGCTGCGGAATGAGCTGGCAGTGGCAAAGGCTGGGTCGACGCCACCTCAGATGGCAGGTGGTGCGGGTGTACTGGTGCACTATTCTGCTGCGGCGGCGGCAGCTGCGGCGGCGGCGGCTGTTGCCTCACTGCCGCCGCAGACCCCGCCGCCGCAGCCGCCGCCGCCCTTTCCGCCGCCAGCTCTGCTTGCAACGCCACCGCTGCAGCTTCCGCCGCCTCCACGTACGCTGTGAGCTGCGCGGCCCCCTCCGCCGCGGCCGCCGCCGCCGCCGCCCCCGCCGCCTCCCTCTCCTGCACCACCGCCGCCGCCGCCGCAGCCTCCGCCGCCGCCCTCTCCACCGCAAGCCGGCCCCGCAGCGCCTCCAGCCAGGGGCTTACACTCGTCCACTTGTCATCTCAACCTGAGCCGTTTAGTCACTGACAGACTGACGCCACCCAGCGTACGTATCCCACAGAAATTGTGTGAAGTTGAGCCAAAAAGTGGACGAGTGTAAGCCCGTGCCTCCAACTCCTCCCCTGCGCCCTCCCCCGCGCCCTCCCCCGCGCCATCCGCCGCCCCCGACGCCGCCGCCCCCGCCGCCGCCGCTTGCGGCGGCGGCGGCTGGGTCTGCAGTACCGCGTCGGTCGTTGGCGTGCCTGTGACGCGCGTGGCGCCCCCGGCGCGTGTGAAAGGAGGCACCAGGCGTGTGCCAGGAAGCGTCAGGAACCAGGAAACAATCATCACCGCCACGAGCGCCGAGGCGGCGCCGGCCAAAAGCCCTCGCGCCGCGGGTGCTGTCTTACGAACGGCCATAGCCCGCCGCAGGCTGGAGACCGGCGGGGTGTTTAAGTGCTCGACCGTCCGAGCGAGCGGAGCACGAGGAAGAGACAGAGGAGGAGGTGGAGGAAGAGGAGGAGGTGTGTAGGAGCAGAAGCCGTCACCGGTCGACGCCCACCGCCCACCGCCACCGCGTGGGTGCAACGACCGAGAGCGGAGAGGCTCAACCCGATATTCGTAACGGAAGCGAGCGCGCGCGCGACGCAATACTCACAGCGCGTGCCAGAGGCGCGGGTATCATAGCACAAACTGGCTCGTAGTTATGGTTTATTTTTCTCGGATCTGGAGACCACAACCGTGGAACAACCACATCAAACGAGGGGCTGTTGTTGAGCACGTTGTTGATCGACCTGACGATGACGTTTACGCTCTGCCCCGCGCCGTCGCCGTTTGAGCTCCCTTGTGAATCAGGCTAGACAGTTTTGAGTGCCTGTCGCTGTCGTCAATGCAGCGCTTATGCTCGTAGGGACCGTGAAAGGTAGCTTGCGCGCAACCCCCCGGCCACCGCCACAAACAACACGCGACCGAGTTGAAGACGGCAATCTGAAGGACACTGTACATGGCGTCGAGCCATCCATGCGAAGAGGATGTGACGGCAGCAGAGGCGGCGGCGGCGGCGGCGGGGGGGGTGGCGTTCAAAAGGAGGCAGGCTTGGAAAATGAGGCAGGACACTGAAAAACGACACACGGACTTGCACCTGGCGGCGGAGGCTGCCTTTATAACGTCGCAAGCTGGGGCTTACACTCGTCCACTTCTCAGCACAACTTGAGCGCTTTGTATGGGATAGGGGGTGCGCGTAGGGGTTGTGTAGCCCGTGTTCAGGGGGTGGTAGGGGGTGTTGGGTGTGTAGGGTGTTTTCTTGTGATAGACACGGCTCAAGTTGAGCTGTGAAGTGGACGAGTGTAAGCCTCTGGTCGCAGGCGGCCATCAAGGAGGCGAGCGCGGCAACATCGGCGGTGGAAGCGGCGATTGAAGCGGCGGTGGAAGCGGCGGCGGCAGCGGCAGCGGTGGCGGCGAAGGGCTTGGCCCCGGGGCCGGCGTTTGCCGCGCGCTGGACCAGGAGCACGTCGCGGCCGGCGGCGTTGTCGAGGGCGTCCTCGATACCAAGGGCCTCCACGACGTTCGTCGCGGAAGCGGCGGCGGCTGCATCTGTGGCATCGGCGGAGGATGAGGCGGAGGTGGCGACGGCGGCGGCGACCGCGCACAAGGACGCGGCGCTGTCGGCGGCGGCGGCGGCGGCAACCGTTTGGCCTGACAAAGCCTGTCACGTCACCCTCCACATTATCGAACCTCGTTTCTTAATTTAAATCAAAACTCGTGACGTGGCGAGCATTATTTGTCAGGCCTTGGGCGACGGCGCGGATGGGCGCGGCCGCAGACGCGGCGACGGCGGCGACGGCGGCATGGCTCGCGGCGGGGGAGAAGTGGACGGCCGCGGTGGACAAGTTCAAGCTTGAGGCGACAAGTTGAGGCGACAAATTTTGAGGCGACAACAAGTTGCGGCGACAGTGATGGCTGCCCTGTGATGGCTGCCCTGAGGAACAAAGTGAAACGGCGTTGGCGGCGACTGCGGCAACGATAGACGTGCGCAAGCGTCGAGGTAGGCGTGGCACTAACGGGGGCGAAGGGGGGGGGCGGCCTAGTGCCTGGTCTGTGAGCCGTCAGTAATTACTTGGCTAGTTGTAAGTACTTGGTCGATGTTGCGTTGGAGGCGTCGCGGAGGAGGCGCGGGTCTAGCGGGAGGCGACGGTTGACGAGTTAAAGATAGCGTTGGATGCTGTGGCGGCGGAACAGTGGAAAAAGTGCTCATTATCTGCGCAGATCCGGTGGCGAGTGCGTGACCCTCGCTCCGACCGAGCCGCGACCGTCCGACCCAATTTTCCTCCCGCTCCGCCGCTCGCGCTCCTCATGTCAGACCATCCATCAACAAGCTGCCCATTCCTCGTCGCCCCTGGGGGGCCGCCCCGCGTCACTGCGTTCTCGAGGAATAGGCCTGCATGGTGGTGCTCGATCTGGAGTCCGTGAAGTCCATGGCGCCCGGACAGTTCTTCCGCCACCACAAGGGCGCGGTGAACTCTCTGGACTTCCACCACACCGAGGATGTCATGGTCACCGTCGGTGCGTCTACCCGCGCGCACGCCGTGCTTCATGCTTTCACTGGTCGCCTCGCGCTCGCGGTTTCATGGCGAGGCGCTCGACGCGTTTCCGTCGCTGTCGTTTACGGTGCCCATCTCGGGTCCCGTGCAATGCATGCCAAAACCCAGCGGACAGCCGGATCTCGTTCGCTCTAAAGAGACTCGAAAAAACTCGCAGTGTGAAACTGTGTCCCAGCGCCGAACCCTGCCCCCCCGAACCGCGGCTGGCGACGAAGCAGCGCTGCGCTCGCTTACGCGTGTCTCGTAACGTCCTGTAACACTAATCCTCCCCCACCCCCGTACCTCGGCCGAGGTTTGACGGGTGTGGTCGAGCGCTGCGTGAGAGTCTCAAACCGAGGTCGGCATCCTACCTGTAGCGAGTATGTAACGCCAGTGTAAGCCGCCCTAACCCTCCCCCCTGCGCCCCCGAACCCCGCCAGGCGACGACGACGCGCTGAACCTGTACGGCACCAACACGGGCGGGGCGCTTACGCTCGTCCACATTTCAGCTCGCCGTAAGCACTCTCCGAGGGACGCGCTGCAACCTGAGCTGTGTGTTCCAGCGGAAACCTCAAAAAGCGCTGACGTCGAGCTGAGAAGTGGACGAGTGTATGCCCCTGAACACAGGCACGCACCTGAAAACGCTGTACAGCAAGAAGTACGGGTGCTCGTGTGTCACATTCTCGCACGCGTCGCAGGCTGTGCTGTACGCGTCTAAGGCGGGGCTGCTCAGATGGGCACACGACGCCACGCACACACACCCCCGCACACTCACACACACACGCACACGCCAACACGCCAACACACTCACAAAAACACACCAACAGTCCCACAGTTCCCACCCACCCACACACACAGCTGTCCACACATACATAGTCAAACACTGTACCACGGACTACAATCATTCATGTTGGGGTGACCCATAGGCGCCCACTCACTGACCTTGACACACAGCAGCAGCCCATGCAGCAGCCATCATTCCTCTCACACTGACACTTGTAACACTGCCGCCGCTGCCGCCGACCCTACTGCGCGGTGAAGGCGGCGTCGCGCGAGCCCCGCAAGGACCACGCGCTGCGGTAGGGGCTGACAGATCGTGCTCGCCCCGTCATAGGACGTCATTCAACCCAAGCAACGAGGGTTCAAGACGCGTTTAATGACGTGGCGATCACTGTCCATCAGCCCCTACGCTGCGGTACCATGCGCTGCACGACAACACCTACCTGCGCTACTTCGTCGGCCACACCGCGCAGGTCACGTGCGTCAGCATGAGCGCCAAGACGGACCAATTCATGAGCGCAGGTCAGGATAAAACTGTGCGCTTGTGGGTAGGGCCGGCCCTGACAGTTCGTCCGTGTTATTTTACAGCTCATCAAAGAGCCGTGTTGGACGGACTTCGTCTTCTGGGCCTCACACCGCACGGCATCTCACCCCGTTTATCCAGCCCAGTGGGACCTCTCGCGGCTTTCCCACTATGGCACTGTGTGCCTGGCCCAGTGTACCTCTCGCGTTTGTATCTGGCCGCGCGGGCCTTGGCAGCAGGACACCCAAACGAGATGACTATTTTAGTGTTACTCACTGGAGAGCCGTGTTGGATGCACCAGCTGCAACGGTCAAGAGGATGTGTACCGGGCCTTATGTGTGCAAACATTCAAGAGGATGCAGCGGCCCCTGGATTTGGGACCTGCGCACGAACAGCTGCAACGGCATCGTGCACTGCGCCACCACGCCTTCCGTGGCAGGGGCTTACACCGGTCCACTCTGTCGGCTCAACGTGGAACTTTTTGTGAGCTACACGCGTCCAATGTTTGGCTTGATGTGGGCGGGTTTTGTGGGCTGTGTTGGTAGGTGTCATTGACAAAAATGACTCAGGTTGAGCTTTGAAGTGGACGCTCGTTGTGGTTTCAGAGACCAAAGACGGTTTAGCTTGAGCTGAGAAGTGAACGAGTGGAAGCCCCTGGTCCGTGGCGTGCGACATGCAGGGTGTCATCTTCGCCGCGGCGACGTCCGACGGCGAGGTAAAGCTGTACGACGCCCGGGCGTACCACCAGGGCCCGTTCACGACGTTCAATGTGGGGGGCGTGGACCCAGAAACCGGCATGCGCCCGCGGGTCACGTGCTCTAAGGTGGGGCGCCGCTCTGTCATGCCTACCTGTCCCGACATGTGTTTACTCACTCCCCGCATCAAGACAGCCCTGTTCCCCGTGAGCAGACTCGCATTGCGGCGGGCCTTGTGCGCGGTTTAGAACCATTTCACTCAACAAACAACGGACAACAAACAACAAGGCCCTGGGCTCAGTTCAGCGCCAACGGCGACAACCTGCTGCTGGTGGCAGGCGGCAACATGCACATCCTCAACGCCTTCGAGGGCAATGAGGTGATGCGCATCAACGTCGCCTCCGCCACGGGCGGCATGGGCCAGGTGATTCCACAGACCATCCCACCTCTTGAACCCAGACTCCTATCAGCTGCCTCTTCCTCCTTCACCTCCTCCACCTCCTCCTTCTCCTCCTTCTTCTTCTCCTCGTCGTCCTCCTCCTCCTCCTCCTCCTCCTCCTCCTCCTCCTCCTCCTCCTCCTCCGCCTCCTTCTCCTTCTCATCCTCCTCCTCCTCTTGCTCATTCTTTCTCCCCTTCCTCCTTCTCCCTGCCCTCCTCGCCTTCTCTTCATTCTCCTCCTCCTCCGCCTAGCCCTCAGCCTCCTCCTCCTCCTATCCCACGATACTGTACCGTGCTAACACCCTGATGTCTTGAATATGCAGGGGAAGGACGCGGCGGGCGCGGGCACCAACAACCTTGAAGCGTGCTGGAGCCCCGACGGGCAGGGCCTGCCGGGTATTGCTCGCCGCGTCATCCAGCCCACTTCGAACCTTCGTCTCTGGATTTAATAGGCAACCTGTGATGTGGCAAGCAACATTCATCAGGCTGCCAGGCTCATTGCACGCCACGTCGTGCAGGGCATTGAACCCTCGTTCATTGAGTTGAATGGCACCCTAGGACGTGGCGAGCAATATCTACAGGGTTGCCAGGACCATTGCCCGCCACATCGTCCAAAGCACTCTGCACCCTTGTCTATTGAGTTACATAGCACCCTGTGAAGTGGCGAGCAATGTCTGCAAGGCCCTGACGTCAGGCAGTACGTACTCAGCGGCGGCGCGGACTCGCGTGTGCATGTGTGGTCAGTCGCCACGGGGGCGCAGGAGGCGGTGTGGCAGGTTGGGCCTCACAGCCGTCCTCGCGTCAGGTCATGCTGCCTGTTTGCTCGCCGGATGACGGTTACACCGATGTTTGCGACATCCTTTTCACTGGCCTGGCCACTCGTTTTCCCATTGCTTGCTCATCGTGTGCCAGTGAATCCGTGCATACTTTCCGCATCCTCATCCCTGGCCTGGCCACTTGTTACCATGGTAGCGCAACTGCCAGCTATTGTATCCGGAACCCTACCGCTCTGAGCCAAAACGGGAACGAATTTGAGACCCTGGGCACGGGCGCGGCACGCGGGGATCCCCACGTGCTTGCGGTGGGCGCCGGGGATGATGATGGCCGCCAGCGCGTGCACGGAAGGGGGTTGCGCGCTGTGGATACCGCAGTCGCCCGTCGCCTAGCGGGTCTAGTGGATAAGTCATGCATGATAATTCCGCATTATGGGGTGCTATCCGCCATGATCGTTAGCAACGTTGTACTAGCTCGCCCTACTAGCTAGAGGGTATTTGTCATGCACTCGTGTGTCATTCGTCGAGCCCCCTCCCATCGCGCGTGTCGAGCCCTCTCCCCTCGCGCGTGTAAGTCTGGTCGGTGGACACGGGCGCGCTGGAGGCGGTGTGGCGGGCGCGGCACGCGGGGATCCCTACGTGCTTGCGGTGGGCGCCTGGCATGATTCTGGCCCCGAGTGTGTGCACCGAGGGGGGGGTGCGCCCCTTGGATACCGCAGGCGCCTACCGTCGGCTGGTGGATGAGTCGTGTACACAGGCATTCCGTCATGATCTTTAGCAACGTTATACTATACTAGCTCGCCCTACTAGAGGGCCTATATCATACACTCGTACGTGTGTCAATTTCGTGCAGAGCCACCGCCAGCGCCGCCTCCCCCCAACTCCTCCGCCTTCTCCAATGCTGCCTTCAACTCCTCCACCGTCACCTCCCGCAGAAGGTTGCAAGGACAAAATCTACGATGGATTACACGACCCGGTCCTCGCGTGCTAGTGCGCGGGTCATACACAGCCGCCGCCACCCCCGCCCCCGCCGCCTCCGCCTCCGCGTTTTGTTGGCAGCCATCACTGTCGCCTCAACCTGTCGCCTCAACCTGTCGCCTCAACCTGTCGCCTCAACTTGTCGCCTCAAATTTGAACTTCTCCACCGCGACCGTCAGCTCCTCCCCCCCTGCGAACCATGCCGCCGTCGCCGCCGTCGCCGCGTCCGCGGCCGCGTCCATTCGCGCCCTCGCCACAACCACCGCCGCCGCCAATGCCGTGCTGTAGCGGCGCAAGTTGAAATCGAAAGCAAATGTGAAGGCGGTTCATCATTTTTATATTAGCAATACTCGTACTCGTAGCTTCAAGCGCTGACACCTCATGCGTTTTCAACACGAGCGTTGATACTGTCAACCTGCACCACCATACCGCGTCCTGATCCGCCGCCGCGGCCGCAGTCGCCGCCGCCGCCTCCTCCTCCTCCGCCGTCGCCGCAGCTACAGCCGCCGCCGCCTCCGCCACAAACGTCGTGGAGGCCCTTGGTATCGAGGACGCCCTCGACAACGCAGCCGGCCGCGACGTGCTCCTGGTCCAGCGCGCGACAAAGGCCCGCCCCGGGGTCAAGCCCTTCGCCGCCGCCGCTGCCGCTGCCGCCGCCGCTTCCACCGCCGCCTCCACCGCCACCGTCGCCGCGTTCGCCTCCTTTATGGCAGCCTGCGACGTAACAAAGGCCGCCTCCGCTGCCACGTGCAAGTCCGCCCACCGCACCTCAGCGTCCTGCCTGGTTTTCCACGCCTGCCTCCTTTTCCACGCCACTGCCGCCGCCACCTCCGGAGGCGCCGCCGCCGCCTCCGCTGCCGTCACAACCACCTCACATTGGTGGCTCGGCGACATGCTGGTGGATTGGCGACCGCTGCTGTCACTGTCCCTAATATCGTCGTCCTCGGGTCTTTGTCGCGCGTTGTTTGTTGGCGCGGCGCAAGCGACTTTTCACGTTCCGTTTGAGCGTTACCACGCCACCCGACTCCAAATTGTATTCCAGTCCAAAGTCCAACAATCAACACGTGTTCATCGGCGCCCGGCACGTGATCAACACGTGTTCAACCGCCAGGCATTTGTTTGCCGTCCGACGCGCCACTCACGTCGAACCGTGCTGCGTTGTGGTCGCGCCGGGCGAGCCGCAGGTGTATAGAGTGAGCCAGGGAGACTCAGCTGCGGGGGCGGCAGCGGCCGCGGCGGTCAGCGACGTGGCGCCCTTCTGAATGCGAAACGTTTCTCATCGGAAGGGTCGTCTACGCAGGTAAAGTACAGGATAGTCAGTCGGCAGTAAACTCATCCCGTGGTTCAACATGTAATTTTGAATAAATCCCATGGTAATAACACGTGTGATCACGTGTTATGCCACTGAAAACACGCAAATCACCGGGGTTCGAGGAAATATTTTCAACGTTCAAATTCGCATTTCGAGTCAATGTGTAGTCCATTTGAGGAGTTTACGTGATCATTTATACGTGATCGCGTTGACAACGAGTGGGCTCTCTCTCATTCCCACCGCGCAGGTCGCGTCGCCCTTCCACTCCGCGCCGCGTCGCGCAAGTCTGCGTTTCCCCTCACACGAGTTCAAGGCCCGCGGTTGCTCATTCCGTCAGATGCGCCGCCGCCGCCGCCGTTGGCGTCGCGACAGGAGCGGCGTAAGGCAATGCACGATGCCGCCAAGCGCTCGCCGGCCAAGGCGGCAGCCGGGGGAGCCGTGAATGCCGCAGGGGCCGTGGGAGGCGCGGGGGCCGCGGGAGCCGTGGGAGCCGGGGTGGACGCGGGGGGCGGAGGAGCCGCCGGGGGCAGCGGGGATGCGGAAGTTGCCGCCGCTCTAACCAAACTCAAGCTCGTGAACGTGATGCACCCACTCAGCGACTGGACCACGCAAAAGGACACAGAAGGCAGGGGCTTACACTCGTTCACGTTCAGCTAAACTTGAGCTGTCTTATGTCTTTGTGCCCCACGTAACCCAACTTGACCCACGCACGTGTCCCGAATGTGCTGAAGTTGAGCTCTAACGTGAACGAGTGTAAGAAGCCTCTGACAGAAGGGTCCGTTGCGTTGTATCAAGCGTTCGGAGGCGAGATCGTGAAACAGCTGGCCGCCAAGGGGGCAGGGGCTTACAGTTGTTCACTTCTCACCTCAACCTGAGCCAGTTTTGGTCACTGACGCCACAGCTAGCGCCCATTTCTGAGCTCAACCTGAGACGTTTCTGTTCATCATACCTCCCATCATGAGCGCATTCGGGCTTGATAAACGTTAGTAAAAATACGAAACCATTCATCACAGCAGACAGTTGGCTTGGAAACTAATGTAATCATCGGCGGTGCCACGCGCCGCCGTTCTCGGTGAGCATCTCGAATGTGACAGCATTGTATGAATTTGTCCGGACTGCAAAAGATTATGGCAAGGCACAATCGCATCCGAAACGTTCTTACTCGAGGCGTCATGTGTAAACCACTCCGCGTCTCATCGCACGTGGCATCATTCGTCACCTTCGAGTGAATCGAGGTGTTGTATCAATGACAGCATGTCCTGGTTCCCGCCCCGAGCGGCGGCTCGTCTGGCACACTCGTCCGCATCCCACGGGCAGCCCTGCTCCCACGCCCACCTCAGCACCTCCAGGTGTCCGCACTCAGCAGCGAGGGTACATGTCAACTCATCCCACGGGCAGTGGTGCTCCCGCGCCCACTTTAACATGTCCAGGTGTCCGCCCTCAGCCGCGGCGCTACACGTCTGCGCGTCCTACGGGCATTCGTGCTCCCACGCCCACATCAACACCTCCAGGTGCCCTCCCGTGGCGGCGGCTTCACACGTCCCCTCCCCCCACGGGCAGTCGTGCTCCCACGCCCACCGCAACACCTCCAGGTGCCCGTACCAAGCGGCCTCTTCGCACGTCCGCTCGTCCCACGGGCACCCGTGCTCCCGCGCCCACCGCAACACCTCCAGGTGCCCGCCATCAGCGGCGCGTTGCACGTCGTCCTATCCCACGGGCAGCCGTGCTCCCTCGCCCACCGCAACGCCCCCAGGTGCCCACCCCGAGCGGCGTGTGCGCACGTCCTCGGTGTAGCGGCGCAAGTTTAAATTGAAACCACAAGTTGAAAGCAGTAAATCATATTATAGTTTCAAGCGCTGAAAGCATAGGCGCTTTCAAAACGAGTTTTGATACTGTCAACCTGCACCGCCCTACCTCGGGTCCCACAGGCACCCCTTCTCGTTGGCCCAAGCCAACCGCTCGGCGGACGTGCAGAACTCCTGTAACTCGAGCCTCACAACTCCGCCCGCACGAGGCAAGTCGGAGGACTCCACGTACCCGTGTGACTCAGGTGAAGTGGTTGCTATGGGACGTGACCACCCGAATGGGGAGTAATAGACCATGTTGGGAGCATACCCCCGTACCGCCCGAGCGAGCCGGGCGCGGTCCGCGGGGTCCGCTGCCTCATGCCCACTCTCGTCCCCGCGCACGGCAGGTCGGAGGCCACCACCGCCGCCCTGCAGCTGCTGTCCACCTGTCCGAGGAAGGAGCGGTCCGTTGGGTCCAGCCGCTCGAGCACCTCCTTCTCGAACAGGTCGGGGTGCCGCTTGATCAGGTCGAGCAGCGGGCACGCCTTCCGCGCCGCCACGAACGCCCGCCATCGCAAGACGACGTGCCGCGCGACGGCCACGTCCGCGGGGGGTGTCGCCGCGTGGGGGCGAGTCGTCGCTGCCGCCGCCGCGTCAGCCTCCGGCGCCTCCTCGCCTCCCCCTTTCCGGAACAGCGTGTCCAGCTTCAACGCCCACCACTCCAGGAGCGCGCGGTTCAGCGCTGCGTCGAGGTGGGTATCGTCAGCCCCCCGCGTCATGACTAGGACTCGAGGGGGCGCGCGGTGTGAGTCGCGGAGCGGCAGCGAGACGATGTGGCGCCGGGAGCGGGGAGGGGCGCGCGTTGGGTTGTGGATGGATATAATATAGGGGGTGCCGTGGTGCTACTATAGTTTCTTGGAAGTTCAGAAAAGCTACGACTCGGCTGACCACTTGACGACCGAAAGGAATCAAGTCGAGGAACGATACGCACATACACCGGCGCACTCGCGGCACGCATACACGCAAGACACAACCCTCGACGGCGCAGAGGGTGGCAGGGGGGCGTGGGGCTCGATGTCGATGGATGGTGGGGACGGCGGCGGGGGCGCGCGCTTGGACGACGCGCTGATGGCAGCCGCGGCGTCTCTGCGGCCGACGATGCTGCCACTCGACGACCCAACAACAACAACAAACACGCCTCCAACACCTACACTCACTCAACACAGCAACGGACCTCCGGGAGCGGTATCACTCACGCAACGCGCTGAAGGCAGCCGCGGCACCACCGCGGCCGGCGATGCTGCCGCTCGACGACACGACGACAAACCTCCACCACTCGCTCAACACACTCAACAGAGCGGCGGACCCCGGGAGCACTCACCCGCCGTGCTCAACAACACAGCGACGGACCTTGAGTTGCAGGCGCTCATCACCGCGTCGGACCGCCGGCTGCAGGCGCGCGGCGCCGCGTCCGACCGGGGGCTTCAGGCGCGCACCGCACCGGCCGATCAGAGGCTGCAGGCGGTGACCGCGTCGTCGGACCAGCGGCTGCAGGCAGGGGCTTACACTCGTCCACTTTTCGGCTCAACGTATTAAGCGCTTTTTGTGGGATAGGGGGTGTTTAGGGGGAGTTTAGGGTGTATTCTGTGTGGCAGAAACGGCTTAGGTTGAGCTGAGAAGTGGACGAGTGGAATCCCCTGGGTGCAGGCGCGCACCGCATCGTCGGACCTGCGACTTCGGTCTCGCGAGACCGCGACGACCTCATGTGCAAGCACCGCATCTTCATGTTGCAACCACTCACCGCAGACAGCAAAGCAGGGCCAGACAGATATTGCTCGCCACGTCATAGGATGCAATTCAACTCAAGGAACGAGGGTTCAAACAGCGTTGGATGTCGTGGCGAGCAATATATGGCAGGCCCTACGTCAAAGCGTCGGGCCAGCGGCTTCAGGCGCTCAATACAGCGGCGGATCTGCAGTAGGGCCTGGCAGATATTGCTGAGAGAGACGCTTCCGCATGTATTAGGTGCCCACAGGTAGACAGGCAGTCCCACGAATCTACGAAATTTCGTCGAGACGGGCTCCCACTTTCGTATGGCCAAATCACGAAGTCTGCCAGTGCCGATCCCAACACGAATTGCTCGTACGAAAGCTTTCGTATGGGCAAGTCGAATGCGCCCGATCCCTGCGCGAATTGCCCATACGATCGCAAAGTGGGAGCCGTCTCGACGTAATTTCGTAGATGCGAGGGACTGACAGGCTTTCGCCCTGCCCCCCGCGTTGCCTGGCAGATATTGCTCGCAACGTCATAGGATGCCATTCAACTCAATAAACGAGGGTTCAGAAAGCGTTGAATGGCGTTGCAGGGAATGGCAGATAGTGATCGCCACGTCATAGGATGCCATTTAACAATCGAGAAACCAGCGTTCAAAATGCGTGTCGATGACGAGGCGGGCAATATTGGGTTGTTCCTAACCTAAGGCTTCAATTTCTCAACCCAACGTCTGACCTCAACATGGCGTCTGACCTGCGGGCGTCAGACCAGCGGCTGCAGGCGCTCAACAGCAAATGTACCCGATCCAGGCCGTCCTAGCTCTACTCCGAGCGTCCTAGAGTTAGTACGCAGATTTTACCAAGACCCACGTGTTGATACAAGGTTACGCCATTCGAACCACGCGTTGGACCAACAACTTCAATCGCGCAACATGGTAGGGCGGTGCAGGTTCAAACCTGTGATGGTAAGCACGGAATAAGCCGTCGTTGGCGTGTATGGCTTATTGCACCCTCCCGTGTGAGATGCTCTGTGATCTTACCACGTGCTATTCTATTGATAGCGCCAGGTTTCAGTATTTGTAACTGAAATACGATAAACCGCTTTCAAGTTTTGCTTTCAATTTCAATTTCAACTTACGCCGCTGTGACATGGAGTCGGACCTGCGGCTGCAGGCGGTCAACAAGGCGGCGGACTACCGGCTTCAAGCCGAGCTTCGCCCGAGCATACTCACGCCGCTCCAGATGCACAGCAGAACCCCGACGCCTGCCGCGTGATGGAGAGGTGTGTGAGGGGGTGTGAGGGGGGTGTGAGGGGGATGTGAGGGGTGTGTGAAGGGGGTGTGAGGGGGGTGTGAGGGGGGTGTGAGGGGGTGTGGGGGGGGGTGAGGGGGGTTGAGACCGCCTTCGTAGTCGGTCCCAAGATAGTTCCAATAGCTATCACACTAATTACCACACCCGCACTAAGCTGCCTCTAACACATGCCTCATTATCATATCACCTGACATCGTGTGCTGCGCTGCACACTACGCTGGACACCGTCCTGATCGGCACCTCTCGCCCTCGCACGCGTCACTCGCGCGCCCACATTGACATCCGCAAGCCGCCTCTGGCAGCCGCCTCGTTCCCTCGCTCCGCTCACTCGAGGGCCTCGCACACCACGTTGGACACCATTCCGAACTGCTGCTGCCGGGTGCAGCTCTTGATCCCCGGCGGCAGGGCCTGGCCACTTGTTCCCGGATTGGCTCAACCTCACTGTTTCACAAAGTGCGCCGGTGTGCCTATAACGGCAATTAGTGGCCAGGCCAGGGAGGAGGATGCGGCGAGTGTGTACGGGTACACTGCTGCCACCTGACGGCGTACAAGAAGGACGGGCGCGTGGTGACCTTGGGGGCAGGGCAAACACATCCGCCATTACATCAGTCAGAAACAAAAGAGCTACGCTACTCCTCGTCAGACAACAGAAGAGATGCTTCGATGGGAAAGCGGTGGGCGGCGGGCGATGACCCATCCACTCCCGCCAGAACGTGTACGGCGCTGGGGCTGCCGTGCCAGACCGAGGTAAGGCGGTGCAGGTCCAACCGATGAACCTGTTGAAAGCGCCTGGAATTAAGCACTTAAAAACTATATTACGTCATTGCTTTCAAGTTTTGCTGTCAGTTTCAACTTGCGCCAGTACACCGAGGCGCTCCACTCCAACGCCGCGCACAACGTGGCGGACGACATCCTGGGGAGCGCCAAGCTGCACGAGGACTCGAACGGCCAGGCGCGATTCCAGGTCGGCCTGGGTAAATGCTCATACAGACGCCCCGGGGTCGGTCGGCCACCACGAATCACGTCCGCACGTCCGTATGAGCAATTACCCAGCTCATCCAGCCGTTCTGGGATGCTCGTCTATCGGTTTATCGTCGTCTGGCCGTCCGTCGAGTCCTTATTCTCAATAACCCCCCTGCGAAGTGGACGTGCTCATCATGGTTGGGCGGTGCAGGTTGACCCCAAGAAGACCCGGTTGATTGCGCTGGGACCCGGTTGACTGCGCTTGGTGTCAGCGCTTGAAGCTAGATTATGATGAACCGCTTTCAAAATTTGGGTTCGAATCCAACTTGCGCCGCTACATCGTGGGCACCAACGGGTTCTCCGCCGCGGTGCTCGGCAGCGTCAGCGACCGGCGGGGGCCCACCAAAAGTGCTCACGTCAAGCCGAAGAGTGGACGTGTGTACCCCACAAAGACTGCTTATGGTGAGCTGACAAGTGGACGAGTGTAAGCCCCTGCAAGGGGGTCGGGGAAGCGCAGTTCAGCCTGGGTCTCAAGTTAGTAGGTGATTCGGATGGGCATGGCGGTGAATGTTGGGCTCGACCGGCAGATCTCCCTTGGCGGACGTAGGGTTGACGCTTCCCACTTACACGTTTAGAGTCGCTCCCGATATGCATGAGTGTGGTCACTCAGAGGCGTCGATGTGGTCACCTGACGACCAGGGGCTTACACTCGTCCACTTTTCAGCTCAACCTGAGCCAATTCTGACACAAAAACTACACTACATACCCCATAATTTCCCTTGTTACCGCTTCAACACCCGCTGTCCCACACAAAGCGCTTTCGTCGAGCCGAGAAGTGGACCATAAAGCCCCTGCTGACGACAAAATGCTGCTTTCCGGGTGCATACTCTGGGCGGAGAACGGCATGGCGCTTCTGGTGAAGGAGGTTGGGCAAGGGCACGCGTACGCTATGCATGTGCTGGGAAGTGTCCTCAGCACGAGGATGGAATACGAGCTCGCCATGGAATGGTACACCGAGGCAGGGGCTTACACTCGTTCACGTTAGAGTTCAACTTTAGCAACTCCAGGACACGTTCATGAGCTGAGTCGGGTTATACGGTGGACAGAAGAGTTCGAGTTGAGAAGAATTGGGAACGAGTGAAAGCCCCTGCACCGAGGGCGCCGAGGCCGGGTTGCCGATAGCGTGTTCAGCCTCGGATGCCGTCTCGACCAAGGGGATGAGGTGGCGGCGCCCGATTATCCCGGGCAGGGGCTTACACTCGTCCACTTTTCGGTTCAACGTACGCGCTTTGTGTGGAATAGGCGTTGCATCTAGGGGTTGTTTGGGGGGTGTTCAGGGTTAATAAGGGGATGTCAGGGGGAGTCTAGGGTGGATTATTTGTGAGGAACGGCTCAGGTTGAGCTGAGAAGTGGACGCGTGTAAGCCCCTGATCTCGGGGCAGCGTAATGGCACAGCCGCGCGGCAGATGCTGGACGGGGGACCGCGGCGAGCAATCTCTGCACGATGTACCAGGTCGGCCGCGGTAGGGCCTGGTGTAGATAATTCCCGCAAGACATTTAACCTTCGTTTCTTGAGTTAAATGCATCACATGACGCGGCGAACATTCTCTGTCAGCCGCGGCAGGGTCTGGCACATAATTGAATCATGATTGCCTCATCATATTTACACCCTCGTCATCCTCCACATTTCAGACCCTCGTGTCTTGAGTGAAGCTCTCTCACATGTGGTGGCGAGCACTATGTGCCAGGCTCTAGAGCGCGGCGTCATGCGTAGCAAGCGGCGGGCGATGCAATGTATGCGCAAGGCCGCCGAGAACGGCTACGCACACGCGTGTTTGCAACTCGCGTGTCGCATGTATGGAGATCAACCCTACGCCCGCGAGGTTGGGCGCGTGTTGGAGGCCGCCGGGGTCGCCACGTCGGATGGGGAGGCCGCTGGGGTCGCCATGCCAGCTCGGGAGGTGCAGGGTGCACTCGAGGTCTCCCCATTAGCTGTTTTTGTTACGTGGCGGGGGCGTGGGCGGGGCCGGGGGGGGAGGAAGGGGGAAGGGACGGGGGCGGAGGCGGGGGCGGGAGCGAGGGTGGGGGCGGGGGCGGAGGTGGGGACGGATGCGGGGATGGGGGCGGGGGCAGGGGCGGGGGCGGATGCTGGGGCGGGGGCAAGGGCGGAGGCTGGAGCTGGGGCCTCGGTCGGTTCCGGGGGCGAGGCCGCCTGGGCCAGGGCCGGGGACTGTTTTGGTGCCGGGGGCGAGGCCGCGCCCTGGGCCGGACCTGAGGCGACGGACAATGCCGCCGCGGCCGCAGTAGCTGGGCGTGGGGCGGCAAGGGCGGCTGCGGCAAGGGCGGCTGCGGTGACAGCGGCGGCGACGGCAGCAACAATCAGGCTGGCTGCTCACGACGTCCCCTTTGACATCTTGGCTAGTGTGGTTCATTGGCTGCGGATGGGGGGCATGACAGGCAGAGGCTTACACTCGTCCACCTTTGAGCTCAACCTGAGCCGTTTCTGACACAAAATACGCCCTATACGCCCCATCATGCTCCCTAGCATCCCCAAAACACCTCTTAAACAACCCATAAATCCACCCCCTATGTCACAGGAAGCTAACCCTTACGTTGAGCCGAAAAGTGGACGAGCGTGAGTCCCTGATGACAGGGCAACATGAACTCGAATGTCTCGAAAAGTTCCGTAGAAGACCGCTAGAGGTGGGGCGGTGCAGGTTGACCCTATCAAACGCACGTTGAAAGCGCCTAAATCTATGCTTTTGAAACTAGGAATTGATGGACCGGTTTCAAACTTTGTTTTCAATTTCAACTTGCGCCACTACATGGAGGGGGCTAAGTATTGCTTCAACGATGGGTGCCAGGTTGTGGGCCTTTGGTGAGGCGGTGAAGCTTGAATTGAGTCGAGACCCGTTGAAACCCGCGTTGAAAGCGCCTGGTGTCAGAGCTTGAAACCGACATGTGATGCACCGGTTTCGACTCTTGCTTGCAAATTCAACAAAAGCCACTATGCTTTGGAAGGACTTCCAACGTTGCCCGCAGTGCAAGGTAGGGCGGTGCAGGTCGACCCTTTCAAACCCCCTTTCAAACCTGGAACAAAGCACTTGAAACTATAATATGTTGAACTGCTTTCAACGTTTGCTTTCAAATTCAACGTGCGTCCTACGGTGAGGTCAACAAGTATTGCAGCGACGTGGCAGGGGCTAACACTCGTCCACTTTTCAGCTCAACCTAAGCCGTTGTGGTCACACCTCCCCATGTCCCCCTGTCTGATAGACAGGGGGGCAATCACGCACTCAACGTATCCCACAAAATGTGCTTACATTGAGCCGAAAAGTGGACGAATGTGAGTCCCTACGACGCGTGTCAGAAACAAGACTGGATTGCGGGTGGTCACCGGGAAACGTGTGGAACATTCGCAAGCACATGACCGAAACCAAAGTGAATTCCAAATTCCAACTCGAGTAGTGGCCGGCGACTCCGCGGCGGCTGCGTTGTTTCTTTTCCATACATACATCTCCTTTATTCTTTATTCTTCATTCTTTATTCTTTGTTCCATATTCTTTATTCTTTATGTTAGTTCAGCCAAAGAGCTGTCGTAAAACAACTTTACAATGGATCAGGCAGTCCGATGGCTCAACACAGCTTCACCCTGAAGCGTCTCACACGCCGCACGCGCTTCACTGAGTGCGGCGGCGCTTGCCCGTTGGGGGCCCGTGCGCCTCGCTGTAGCGGCGCAAGTTGAAAGTGAAGGCAAAAACTTGAAAGCAGCTCATCATATTTTGGATTCAACCACTGAAACCAAGCGCGGTCAACCCAGGGCCGAACTGACGTCAACCTGCTCCGCCCTGCCTCGCGCTCTTTCTGACCATCAGTACCGCCCAGCGGCTCAGGCTCCGGCACCTCAAAGTTGCGCAGGCCGGCGGCGGCTCGAAGCACCTGGGTGGCGAGCACGGGCGCCGCGCGCATGAGGTGCGCCCACCCTTCGCTCTCCGTGACCGCCTGCACGTGCCGCGACGTGAACGCACGCCTCCTTCAGGTTGGCGATGCCGTGCTGTAGCAGGGCAAGTTGAATGTGCCCGCAAAGTCTGAAAGCGTTTGACCATATTGTAGCTTCAAGCGCGGAATCCATAGGCACTTACAACACGGGTTGTGAAAGCGTCAAGCTGCACCGCCCTACCGTGCTGGTGCGCCAGCGTCAGCGTGTATGCCACCGTGGCCGGTGTGATGAGGTCAGGGCGCATGAGCAGCCGCCCGCACTCCTCGCGCAGGCTCGGCACATCGTACCGGTCAGCGGCTGCCAGGAGGTGCTGCACAAATTCCGCCGAAGCCAAAAGCCAGATAGTGTCCCTGCGTGCCACGTCATTATAAATGCTAGGGTGACGTATAAAGAAACGAAATCAAAGAAAGGTGAACATTTCAAGATGATGAGTAGCGCGCATACTCAGTACTGAGTCAAGTGCCTTTATAGACAGATAGTGTAACTCAAGACACGGGGGTTTGTAATGAGTGTAATAACGTGGCAGGCCATCCGATAATGCAGTCCACCGGGCCCCACTGTTAGCTCCTCCTCCTCCTCCGCACTGGCAGCGGCGCTGCCGGTGTAGATGTACCGTAACACGGCCGCGAATACCTTGGTGTAGCGACGCAAATCGAAACTGAAAGCAATATTTGAAAGCTGTCCATCGTATTGTAGCTTCAAGCGCTGAACTCGAGCTGAGTCAACGCGGGATAGCCTGAGATCGAGCTGGGGTCAACCTGGGGTCAACCTGCACCGCGCTACCCCTGGGTTCATGTCCTGCACATCAACGGGCTCTGCTCTGACGCTCGAGCGCCGCCATGTAGGGACTGACGGATAGTGCTCGCATAGAATGACTTCTAACCCAAGAAATGAGGGTTCACACGTTTGAAGACTTGTGGATCACTATACTCCAGTCCCTGCCGCCTTCGGCATATTCGCCTTCGAGCAGCGCGGCGAACACCGGGGAGCGCGCGGCGAGGATGCAGCGGTGCGCACGCTGCGTCTCGCCGCCCACGGCGAACGTCATGCGCGAGGGGCACGCCAATATTGCCCGCCACGTCATCGACGCGTATTTTCGACCCCTGTTTCTTGAATAATACGGCATTCCCTGATGTGGCGAGCATGAGCATTGTCTGTGAGGCCTGTTGCCTGCCACTTCATCAACACGCTGTTGAATCCTTGATCCTTGAGTCAAGTGGCATTATATGACGAGGTGAGCATCCTACCACGTCAGCGGCTCAGCGCCCCGGCCCTCCACCAGCATCCGGCGGTGGTCCTCCAACAGCGCCAGCACCGCCGACGTCGCCGTGGTACCCGCCGCCGCCGCCGGCGCCGCCGCCTCCACCGGGGACGGCGGCTCATCGACGACGGTGTCTCGGACGATAACCTCGCAAAATACTTGGATGTAGCGGCGCAAGCTGTATGGATCCAAAAGCAAAAGTTTAAAGTAGTCCATCATATCTTAGCTTCAAGTGCGGAAATTAGCGCGCCGAGTCGAAGTTGCAGGAGGAGCGGGAATGCGCGGATTATGTGCGATGGGACCAGGCGGCGCGCTCGACGCGTGCGAAAGTGGCGGGCGCGCGCGCGGCCATCACATTTTTCGTTGTCAACTTTTCGCGGGAGGGACTGATTGGCTGGTCCACAGATACGAAGCGGCCCAACCTTTTATAGGCTGGTAGGGTCTAGCTAGGGTTTGCAAGAACACGATGACTGATGTTGCTGCACTGCGTGACGCGGCGAGCAACAATCCTCGCGACGCGACGCGACGCCGATTCCCCGGGGTGCCTCACAAAGAGCCGCGCTCTGCACTTCGACGCGTGCGTGGTCCCGGTACTCTGCGCATCGACACGCCCGTCAACCACTGAAGCGAAGCACGTGTGGTGGCGGAGGGGTGCTGTTCGTCAGAACTAAGTTCATGCCGTCCCGGCAGGAGAGAAGGAAGGCGGAGCGCGATGCCGCCAAGCGCGCGCCGGCTCAGGCGCGTGCCGCGGGAGCCGCGGGAGCCGCAGGAGCCGCAGGAGCCGCGGGAGCCGCAGGAGCCGCAGGAGCCGCGGGAGCCGCGGCGGCCGCCGGCACCCCGGGAGCTGCCGCCGCTCTCGCGAACTTAAACGTAAACGCGAGCCCGGTCGGCGACTGGTCCACGCAGCAAGAGAAAGACCCCATGGCCTTGTTTCATGAGGGCGGAACCGAGGTGAAGCGAATGGCGGACGCGGGTAACAGGGAGGCGCAGTGGAGCGTGGGGTACGTATGAATGAGTAAAGCCGAACATGGCGCAGGCGGGGATCTGGGCGCGGGCAGGGCTCTGGGCGCGGCCGGCAGATCGCCGCAGGCGGATGTAGGGTTATGCTTGTCGCCCCTAAACTAGCCTACTAAGCACTAGCCCCTAAACTAGCTCAAACGAGTTAGTTTAAGCCCCCCTATTTTACTCACCCACTGTAGTCCCCTGACCACTAACCACTAACCACTAACCACTAGCCTAAACTAGCTTATAATAGCTTAGTTTACCGCCCCCCATCGCCAGCACTGGCTTAGTTCGACAAGCATATGTAGCGCCGTCTCGCGCCCGAAAATGGTCAGCTTTGCATCCACCGTACCATCCGGCCCCGTGCCGGTGATGTACCCCTTAAACCCCTTGATGTAGCGTAGCGGCAAGTTGAAATTGAACGCAAAGGTTGAAAGCGGCTCATCGTACTGCAGCTTCAAGCGCTGAAACCTGAAACCAAGCGCGGTCAAGCCAGGGTCAACATGGGGGTCAGCCTGCACCGGCCTGCCTTGAAGGGCCCGGTGTGCACCTCCGGCGCCGTGGCCCCCTCCGGCACCGGCACCCCGCCAGGAGCCGCCGGCACCGCCGCCCCCTCCGGCGGTGCCCCCGCCGCCGCCCGCATCGTCTTGACTTCCTCCTCCGACATCGGCTCGAA